>ENA-OURN01000017-OURN01000017.1-human-gut-metagenome-genome-assembly--contig:-NODE-17-length-107092-cov-101.018_pt1 | contig 107092 bp, 94 predicted proteins | sample MGYA00242099_ERZ508987 | MGnify/ENA primary metagenome ERZ508987 (study PRJEB26280, sample SAMEA2531405) | human gut metagenome | biome: human gut; feature: human-associated habitat; material: faeces... | reverse complement strand
CCTCATATACTTCGGTCTCGTACCCACAATCCTGGCATCTGAATATCTTCTTTTGGGACATAAATAATCTCCTTTATTTTAATTTTTGTCTGCAGATTTACGACTTTCTTCGTAATCACCAAGATTTTAAGAGAAAAACTTCATTACGTAATCATTTTTATTTTAACAATCTCTTTGTTCCTCATTGCAGTATCGCTCTGCACTTATCGTCACTCGAATGAGGTATATTGTTTTTTCTACTTTTGTCAGGATTACCTCGGGGGAGGTACCCATCAGAGGCAGTATGTTCCAAAATGGAACTAACTTCTTCAAATGATTCCAAATCTCTTCTTTTCCTTATTAGTAAGAGTTTCGGTTGTTTTAAGTACCTCAAAGATGCCTTGGAGATCTTGGGAGGTCAAAGTTCCAAAATACTCTCCTTCCATCAATTTCTTTAATGGGATAGAAAAGAGCATGCCACAATCAACAAAACTATCATACTTCAAGAATTCAGGATAATCTGTTTGATGAAGAAGATATTGGGCTGAAAGAAAAGAATCGGAATAAGCTGCCTTAGGACTCATTTTTGTATTAACCAATACTGAACCATAACATACTTTTTTCACTTTATCTACTCCGATAATTACTAACTTCTTTGGTTTCTGCTTTCTTCCATCCTTGAAAACCAAGCCTTCTTCTATTGAAATAACTGTTCGTACCAACGAACCTATTTCTAATTTATCTTCGGTAACCTTACGAAGATTATCAAGATAGGTTTTCTGCAACTCCCTTAAATCCATGATAATGCTTTTTGAACTGATTGACGGTCACGAATTACACATAGCATGTCTTTGCTTGCTCCTGCCGCAGCTGCCATATCATACATGGTTATCTTGGAGTCCTCACCTGTCTTGTCAGCCTGACGTTTCGCACGTTTCCAAGCTCTGTCTTCATGTGACTTATCGGATAGGTCAAAGGATTCTACATCCTTGCACTTTTCAATCCATTTATCCAACATCTTCACATCAGCTACAGACAGTTCATCCATATCGCATTCCGCATTCTTGGAAGCTAGAACAAGTTGATGACCATCCTGAGAGATGGCTATATTCAATGAATCTGCAAAATCCTTCAATTCTGGCGAAAAAAGGTCAGCCCTGCCTTCAATACCACGCAACACCTTATAGGTTAAAGCAGGTACAGGACCATGCTTTCTTGCAACAAAGGTATCGTACATGATTGGCAATCCATACTCTTTCAACTGATCTTGCTGCGCAAAATACATTACCTTAAAGAGATGAATATAATCAACTCCTTCTGGGAATGCTTTCAGTATATAAAGCACTACTGCCTTTATTTTCAAAATCTGTTCTATTGTCTTCATTATTGTATCTCCTTTTTGACTGCAAATATAAGAGTTTTCTGTGAAACTACCAAATTTTTGGAGGAGTTTTTGATTCTTGTTCTAATGTCCCACAGATCTCACGGATTTTTTTCGTTGCAGCAACGATTCGTATATCAGCCCCCTTGCATATCAGGTTCTTGCCATACGTATATTTCATTTTTATTCCGATTGCAAAGATACAAAAAACTGGAAATAATCACTTACAGATTCAAAAACATAGAAAACTATGCAAAAACAATCTCATCCTCAGGTTAGGTGGTATACTTTTTAATTATTAGAGGTGGCACACTTTTAAGTTAGAATCTACCCTATACGCCAGTATGACAAGCAGAAGCCTCTGCCCTACTCTCGCCGTCCATTTGGAAGGAATAGATACGGCGCTTGACCATTTGTCTGTTTCTGTTACAATTCATCATTGCTTTCTAAGTTTTTAATGCAAAGATATCACCCTACGGGAAATCCAAAGCAGATGGAAGGAATCAGAACTCAGTGAGGGAACGGAACTCTCCCGAAGAACCTTCATCAACAACATCCATAGCATCGAGGAACTGTTTGAGATAAACATCGAATGTGGCAGCGGATACCGCTACAACATCGAGTATGGCGACTGCTTCGAGGAAGGAAGTACCCGAAGTTGGATGCTCAATGCCTTCTCTCTCAATGCTATGGTCAGCAACAGCCGCAAGCTCAAGGAACGGGTCCTTTTGGAAGATATGCCTTCTGGCAGAAACTTTCAGGAAGACATCATCAAGGCCATGCGTAACAACCATGCCATCGTTATCTCCTACTACAGCTATAATACCGAGAAGTATTTTCTGGCTTTTTTGATATTTGGATGAGATTTGGGAAGACAGATTCTGCCTACCATTGCAATGGAAGGTTCATTCTCATCATTGGAAGGGCTATACCTAAAAATGATGATTTTTCTATAGGGTCTTGTATATTACAGAATAATTGTGTAATTTTGCATTCTATTATAGAAATATCAATACAATTATGAAGAAAAGAATATTCATTTTAGCAGCCTTACTGAGCACAGGATTGATTGGTAGCATGACTGCAACAACCAAAAGTTCTCATTCAGAGATTATGACGAAAGAAGCAGATGGCAGTTACATTATCAACACCACTACTTTGGGTAAAGATGTAAGGGGATTTCGTGGCAACACCCCTCTCTCCCTCCACATCAAGAAAGGAAAGATTATAGATATCAAACCGCTTGCCAACCAGGAAACGCCTAAATTCTTCAATAAGGTAAAACAGGGGTTGCTCAATAAATGGAACGGCATGAAAGTCAGCAAGGCCGCTTCAGTCCAAGTAGATGGCGTTACTGGAGCCACTTTCTCAAGCAAAGCTGTGAAAGAAAACGTAAAACGCGGTATTGCTTATTACCTGAAACATAAATAAGAGGAAACAGGAAAGAAAGGATCAAGTGTAATATGAAATCATTTTTCCGGATAAAACAGGTTGTAAATCTTTTCATTTGTCTGATTGTTGTTTCATCACTTGCCATCACCAAACATCAAGAACTGTTTGGGTACTCTCTCAAATCTGAACAGAAGGCAGAAACTGCAAGCAACGACACGCTACGCATGCGTGGAAACGGAAGAGCAGAGATTAATACTTCTGTTCTAGCATCCAACATCATGGGATATGGAGGAAAGGTTCCACTCAAAATAGTAATCAGGAATGGCGTTGTAGAAAACATCATCGCATTAAAGAATGATGAGACCAAGGAATTCTTTGACAATGCCTCTACTCTGTTTGAAAAATGGAAAGGTAAAACGATAGACAAAGCTATGGATATGAAGGTGGATGCTGTCACAGGTGCTACTTTCTCATCCAAAGCTATCATCGGAAACATGCATCAGGGACTTCTGTATGCTAAGGCGCATTTAGCGACTGAAGATTCAGAAAATGGTAGCAGCAGTTTAAGTCCTTCCGAAAACAACAGCTCTTCCCTGTTCTCTCTCAGAAACATCATAGGGATAGCTGTTGTCCTGCTGGCAGCCATTCTGCCATTGTTTATCAAGAACAGAAGATACCATTTCTGTCAACTGATACTGAATGTCATTGTGCTCGGCTTCTGGTGTGGTACCTGCCTTTCTTATACCTTCCTGCTGGGCTTTGCAGCCCATGGCATGGAAATATCGGGCAGCATCATAGCGATAGTCATGCTGGTAACAGCCTTTATCTATCCGCTTTTTGGAAAGAAGTCGCATTACTGTACCCATGTATGTCCGTATGGCTCCCTGCAACAGATAGCTGGCAGATGCGTGAAATACAAGTTAAAAATGAGACCCGTTACTATAAAACGGCTTGATAAGCTTCGCAAGATGATATGGGCATTATTGATGATATGTATATGGGGAGGAGTTTGGAGCGAATGGACTGATTTTGAACCATTCTCGGCATTTATCTTCCATTCTGCCTCATGGATAGTGATTGTGATTGCGCTTCTTTTCATCGCAATATCCTTTATAATCACACGTCCCTACTGTCGTTTTGTATGTCCAATGGGAACTTTGCTAAAGGTCGCTCAAACTTCTATCGTAAAATGAAAAATCCCGGCACGAGATAGCTTACAGCTATTCTCTTGCCGGGTCTTATTTTTAATGAAATATTCTGATCATTACTCAGACAGCATTGTTACCTCTATCCGATGATTCTGTTTGAGCAGAGTCTGTGCCATCTGCTGCACCTCTTCAGAAGTAAGAGAATCCACCATCTTATAGTAATCTTTATCAAAATCGGCATCATCATCCAACTCATGCCAGATAACATAACTCCAGTAGTCGTTGGTGATAATCATCTGCTGGTATTGTTTTTTCAGATATTTCTTCACCTTATCCATACTGCTGGCTAAAGGACCCTTATCTGCGATGTTCTGCAGTTGCTGATAGATAATAGGATTCAGCTCTTCATAGCGTTTCGGATCACTCTTGTAGGTAATGCGAAGCAAAGCATTAGGAAGGGCATCCTTCTCAAGGTTGAAACTGACTCCTACTCCATAGGTACCTCCCTTCTCCTCTCTTACAGAATCTGTATAGGCTATCTGCAATACGCGGGTCAGGACATCCAGCACCAGATCATTCTTTGGCGAGAACGGTACGTTGCCCGTATAAAACACGCTCACGTTGGCAAGCGGTGTTTCCTGCTGATGAACAAACTTCACCGTTTCGTTCTTCATAACAATCTGCGGAACGTTTTTCTTGTCTGTCTCCTCCTTCTTATAGGTCGAAGGCAAGGTAGCCAGATACTGACAGAGTAAAGGACGAAGTTCTGCCATGTCTATCTTTCCGATGAAAACGGTTTTGAAATTGCTAGCATCGCTGAAGCGTTCACGATAGATTTCCATAATGCGCCCGTAATCAGCCTTGGCAAGAACCTCACCGGTGACAGGAGCCATACGCAGGTTATGGTCATAGAGAACGGCAGAAAGGGAGTCATTGTAAACCACCTTGGAACTTGCATTACGGTTTTTCAGAAATGACAGAGTTCGATTCTTCAAACCCTCAAATGCCACACTGTCTTTACGGGGTCCCATGAAATAAAGGTGTGCCAGCTGGAGCATGGTTTCCATATCCTTTACAGAAGATGAGCCTGCTATACGCTGGCCTTCACTACTGATGGATGGAGTCAGCCTGATTGACTTTCCTGCCAAAGCCTTACGCAAAGCAGTAGCTGAAAAGTCGCCTACACCCGCTTCTGTGATGGCACTTGTCAAGAGAGAGAAATTAGGAATATCCCCATTTCCGTAAAGTGAGGTTCCACCTTCAGCGCGCATGCTCATCATTACCTGATCTGCCTGATAGTCGGTAGGTTTTACGTAAACCTTCATACCATTACTAAGCGTAATCTCTGTCATGCCAAACTTGCCGTATGGTTTTTCAGACACAATCTTGCCCGGTTTTGGCAAGGCAGACATCAACGTAGAAGGAATCTTTTCCTCCTGATACGGTTCATATTGCTTTTTCTGGGCAGCAAGTACCGTAGCTTCTATTTCTGATTCTGAAGGAATAACAAATCCTTCCTTATCAGGGCCATACATCACAAATACCTGGTTTTTATCCGTAATGATGTTACCTACAGACTGATTAACCTCAGCCAGGGTTACTTCACCATCAAACTGCTTTACCAGTTGCAGATTATAGGCTGGAGTAAGGATAGGCTCTCCTTCAAGGAAATGATCCACACACTGGCTTACGTAATGGGCGTTGCGATAATCCTTCTCCATCTTCAGTTTTCGTTCTGCTGCATTGAGATAGAGTTTCTTGGCACGTTCCAGTTCACTCTCGGTAAAACCATGCTGGCGTGCACGCTCTATTTCACCCACAGCCTCGCAGATACCACCGAGTACGTGATCCTGCTTGCAGCTGATGCTCATACTGAAGGCATCCTTGGTACGGGAAACAAAAAAGGCACCATTCCTTACGGTAGCACTCATGAATGGAGGATTTGCCACCTGTTTCTTTTCTGAGAGACGGCCATTGAGCATGTAAGTGATGAGTCCGCTTACATAGTCATCACGCTGATACTTTACCTGGCTCTTTTCGCTGTCAGGAGTGGCATCGGTTTTCATGTAGAGATGGCCGATGATAATAGGCTGCTCCTTGTCCTTCTCAATGGCAACTATCATCTTGTCGTTGTTATTTACGGGATAATAGACACGCTCTGCAGGATTCTTATGGGCTTTGATCTTACCGAAAAGTTTCTGGATTTTCTTCTCCATCATATCCACATCGAAGTCGCCCACAACCACGATGGCCTGAAGATCAGGTCTGTACCACTTCTGATAATAGTCGCGCAAATCTCTGTAAGGAAAGTTATCAACAACATCCATACTGCCGATTGGCATACAATCTTCATATTTGCTTCCCTTGTAGATTTTTGGCATCACATTCTCCATCATGCGCTGCATGGCCATACCGGTACGCCGGTTTCTCCACTCTTCATGAATAACACCACGTTCCTTGTCTATCTCCTTAGGTTCGAGATTGATATACTGGCTCCAGTCGTTGAGTACCAGAAGACACGAATCGATAATGCCCTCACGCTTGACAGGGGCAGACCCGATGTGATAGACTGTCTGATCTACAGATGTATAGGCATTCAGGTTGGCCCCAAACTTAACACCTATGGTTTCACACCAAGGCACGATTCCCAACTTCTTCCCCTTGCCAGGGAAATGCTTGGTACCATTAAAAGCCATGTGCTCCAGAAAATGAGCCAGTCCACGCTGACGGGGTTCCTCAAGGATGGAACCTACGCGCTGGGCAATATAGAAATCGGCAAGGCCTGCCTCTTTATTATTATGTCGTATATAGTAAGTCAGTCCATTCTTCAATTTGCCCTGTCGCACGGAAGTGTCCTGCTCCACAGTCTGAGCGAACAATGAAGCTGGAAACAAAGAGAGAAGGAATAATCCCAAAAACTGATTCTTCATAAATTTTTCTTTTTTTAAATTATACAAGAATGCCTATTTCTTCAGGAAAGAGGCTGTTGCATCTGATTCGAAATCATTGGTAGAATTATTGGTATCAACCCATTTGCCATCAGCATCCTTCTTACGGATTACTGACTTGCCGTAACGGTTTTCATCTTTGTCTACCTGACCACAATGAGCCCATCCTGCATCAAGGTTTGCAGATACCAGATTCCATTGCCACATAGATGCAATAGAAAGATTAACCGCATCCAGTATCCAGGAATTAGGAACCTTGATACAGTTCTTGGCTGTCATCTGATAAGCATTACCCTTCACTTCCATCACATAGCTGGCATCGTAAGTATTCTCTTTGAGATACTTCTCCTTTTCGCCATGCATACGGGCAATGGCATAAGTCTTGAAACCACGGTTATGCAAAGAGGAATAGGTAAGCGAACTGCAATACCATTTATCCAGATTAGGAACACCGGCATTGTCATCGTCTGTATAGCGTGGATTTGAACTCTCATCATAGAATTCGTAACTACCCACATACACGACAGCACCGATAATCGCTTCATGAGAATCTTTGTCCACAACTTTGCCAGACATAGATTGCGCCTTTCCCATCAGACTCACCTCAAAAAGCATCATAAGCAACAGGATATGTTTCATACTAATCTTTTAACTTATTTTTTGGGGTGCAAAGATACGACAAAATTAAATTGTTCACAATACCTAAAAATAGGTAATATATGTATCAGTAAATGTACATTCATATATCTGTACTGCTGCTCAAATAGTAAAATACAAAAAGACTCAAAGCCACATTTCTGAAGGTAAACAGAAATGTGGTTTTGAGTCTTCTTGTTAACCTGAAACTTAAAAGCAACCAGATCTGAACAACAGGTAAATTGGAATACCTGAATTAGATACATTGGAGACTGAATAATATAATTATTCTTTGTCTATTCGTTTAAGTTCTGTTTTCATCTTTTTACCATAGGCTTCGCCTCGTGGAGCAAGATATTGAAAGAATATAGTCCAGAAAACTCAATTTCTAGAGTAAATAGTGCTCTATAGTCACCTAAACGAATTCTATATATATTACGATACCCAACAAGTTTCTTGCAGTCAGAGATATCTTGAATACCTTTGGCTGCTTTAACTTCTACTATCGTACGTCTTAAAGAATCGAGCATCTTGCCTGAAAGACGTTTGGAAGCTTTGACAAAGGCTTTGGAAAATTCGACATTCATACGCCTAACCACTTTTCAAAATCTTCTTGTTCTTCTTTGTTGGCACGGATGAGACCCTCTGGCTGCTCTTTTCTTAATTTAGCATAGAGCTTTGCGTCTTCGTAATCTTCGGCTATGCCATTGAGTATATCCTCAATATAGTTTTTGAGGTTGGTTCCCTTCTGAATAGCCATAATGGATAGAGTCTTAAAAGTATCATCTTTTAAGTCAATGATCTTTCTTTTAGAAGGTGTTACTGAAACTGTACTCATAAGTGTATTTATTTAAATGGTTCTACTTTGGTGCAAAGATACATAATATATTTCATATATATGGTATATCTCTATGTATAATTAATAAAGATTAATAGTTAGATGGATGATAAAACTGCTAATAGTTTATAGGTTGCTGTTTACTGATGATTTTGGGGAAATTGGCTGATGAGTTGCAGATTTCTTTCGATTTTCTTGGTGGTTTCGTAGAAAAAGCGTATTTTTACGGTTAGAATGTTGAACGTTTAATTGAAAATAGGATGGAACAGACTGTTTTTAACCCTGCTCAGATGAAGATTCTTCAAATGATGTCTTATATCAAGACTCCACAGGAATTAGATAATCTTGAAAATGTTCTCTCTCAATACTTTGCAAAGAAGGTTGATGAGGGAATTGATGAGTTGTGCGATAATGGAAGTATAACTCTTGATACCATCGAGAGCTGGGGTAATGAACATTTACGTACTTCTGGCAAATGAGAAAGATAGTTCTTGATACTAATTGCTTATTGATGAGCCTTCCAAGGATAAGCCCTTATCGTAAGATTTTGTGGAATTGTCATTGCGGAATCAAGGAAACAATCATCTTAATTAATAGTTTAAGATGCCGTAACTATTGATTCTAGCAATTAATGGTATCCCAATGCTGACAGGTGATGAAGCTTTAGCTTTCAGAGAAAAAACTGAAGAAACATTGAAGAAGCGTGGTAGCATAGATTTCTCAAAGCAACGCGCTGAGATGAAGGCTATGTTGAGCAACAATACACTCTAAACACCCTGGACAAAAATATAGTTACAGAAAAAGGCAAGGCATTATTGAAAAAGCAAGAGGACAAAGGCAGTAGACGATCAACTCATATGCTCTCTCAAGCACAGCAGCAGTAAAAAAAGTGAGCCCGTCAAAAATCCAGGCTCACCTTTCTTATCTATAAATCAGCTGATTATCAGAATATCTGACATATCATCAAACCTTGCCACCTATCTATTTCAGATTTTCATCAATATACCTGATGATATCCTGCTCAGAAGGCTTTCCTGTCTTCTATTCCCAAATAGGCAATAGCAGGAGAAAGCAGTTTGATTTCCTTTTCAAAACTGCCATCCCCGGCTATCTGCAGCGTATCATTCTGCATGTCCGTATCGGAAGTCTGGATAAGCATGACATTACCGCCGGAATAATTCACGACCTTACCTTTCAGATGAATGGAGGCAGATGCAGCAAGAGCCAGACTAGCCAAAACTAAAAAAGTACATAAACGTTGTTTCATACCAGATTTACTTTATTGATTGACGATTTTCCTGAAATATTCCGAGAAAGACTTTTCCGACGGGCGCAAAGCATCAGCAGATATGATGTTACCATCTCTCCCGATGATGATGAAGCGAGGAATTCCTTCACAGAAATACACCTCATCCAGCATTTTGTTGCCCGCATCAGTGACGAGATACTGATGCCATGATGTAGGATGCTTGGCCAGGTAAGCCTTCCACCTTTCTGCCTTCTTGTCACAGGCTATGCTCATGATACGCACATCTTTCCTCGCTGCATATTCATCCTGCAGCTTGGCAAGATAAGGCATTTCTTCTATGCAAGGAGCACACCACGTGCCCCAGATATCCACCAAAAGCAGCTGCCCCTTGAAGGATTGCAGGCTGAGAGCTTTCCCGTCTGTGTCTGTAAACGTAAGATTGGGAGCTGGGCTCCCGGGAAAAAGATGACCATACTTCTTGATCATCGCATCATAGTGACACTTTACCCTGCTGCGCAAACTGTCTGCAGCATGAAGGGAATTTTCCTGATAAAGACGATAAATTTCCCCCTGGTCATCCGTAGAATACTGATCAAACATATTCGACATAACATCCGCTTTCATCCGGTCTGCCCACTCTTTCGGCTTCACAGCCCTGTCAATGGTGGCAAAATACACCCGGAAAAGTTCCTTCGCATCCTGAGTATCCACCTTTGGCATCAAACTGTCTACAAGCGTCTCCAACGAATCCAGCTTATATTCCTTCTCACTGATTCCCTGACCAGTAGCGGCAGAGGCCGGCATGGTGATAAAAGCTACCACCATACCTATACACCTGCCTAGAGAGAGATATTGATTGATTTTCATAATTCCAAAATTTTAATATTCCTCACCTTCTTCGGAGCCATCATCCCCATCTTCACCGGAATCCAGGCTCTGTGAGGTAACAACTACACTATTGTCATCATATGCATTCTGCTCTATCTGATGATTGCTGCGAGCTATCTCGGTATAAACAATAGGCTGGGCATAACGCTTCGACTTCACAGGCAATACGTAATGAGAAACCACATCTTCGTTGACAGCATTGTCGCTTACCTGATAGAAGTCACGCTCTACGGTTACATCATCATAACTGGTCTCATTGAAAGCCAGACGGCGGATATCAAACCAGCGCATGATGAAAGGCATCTCGCGATGACGCTCCTCCAGGATCTTTTCTACAGCCTCCTGCTGACTTCCTGCCTCCAGCATAATATCCTCAGCTGTCCGGTCAATACGGGCCACGCGCAACTTGTTGACTAAGACCATAGCCTCCTGCCATTTTCCGCTGCGCGCCAGTGCCTCTGCCTCTGTGAGAAGCATTTCCGCTACCGTAGGCCCTGCCTGAATACGCTCCTTGAACTTGTTATAGACAATATCCTCACCATAACCACCTATACCCTGCTCCCAGAGCGCATATTTGTTGAAAAAATGCCTAAAGCGCAAATCCGTAGCCTGATCATACAGCTGCATGAGACTTTCAGATGGAACCAAGACTTGCTCTACGGTATAATACTGTGAGAGATAGTTCTCCTTAAAATTGGCCACCTGATTGTCGCCATAACGGTAAAGAGACGAGTAGTTGACGGTCTCTACCTCTCCTTCTAGAGAGACATCAGACGGTCTGAATGGCAAATCATTGTAGTCAACCAGCTCTGCATCACCACACTTGAGCGCTTCGCTGGCATATTTGGCAGCCTGCTCATAATCCTGTGTGAAGAGATAATACCGGGCCATCAGCGCCTCCACTGCCGGCTTGCTCACTGCCCATCTTCTATTATCTGCAATACCCGTATTGGCAGTCTTCAAGGCCTCCTCTAAATCAGCCAGAATAAAATCATAAGTTTGCTGCAAGGTAGAACGGGCTACGTTTTCCTCATAACTGGTAGAGGTCTTGAGAGGCAGACCAGGCTCACTGGCTGTCTCTCGGGAATAAGGCATGCAGTAGGTATTGGCGAGATTCCACATGGCAGTGGCTCTCATGAGATGAGCCTGCGCCAGATATTCCGTGCGGTTAGCCTCCGTGAGATCCTTGATTTCACCAATCTGGGTGATGACAAGGTTGGCCGTGAATATCTTATTGTATTCTGCTTCCCAAGTCTGGTCACCATACTGGGAAGCAGCCACATCCTGAACGTTCCATGTCATTCCATTGAGCAAATTCTCATCTACATATCCCAACATGTCGTTCAATTCAATGGTCATGCCATAATCATCTGATGCAGCCGTATTGAGACCCGCAGGCGTGTTGAAAGTCCTACTGTTGCCAAAGAGAGCCTCTACCTGCTTGCTACTACTCAACACCTCATCATTGCCCTTGTTCTGAACCGTGTCGAGATAGTCGTTGCACGAGGTAAGAAGGAAGGCACAGAATGCTGCTAAATATATTATTTTCTTCATGATTCCTATCTTTTTTACTATGTTTACAGTATAACTCCATGAGAAGTTGTTAGAATTTCACATTCGCTCCGAGCGTAAAGGTGAGCTGAGGTTCCCAGCTGCCTGGCAGATATTGAGGATGATAGTGCTTGGAATTGGCAGTCCAGATGAGTCCAACATTCTCCAACTTTCCAAACACATCAATGCTCCTGATCCACTTCTTGCCCGAGAAGAGCGACTTCGGCAAACTGTAGTTGAGATCTATCTCACTCAGATAGATGTAGTCAGCCTTCTCAATATTGATGTCCATATTATTGAAATAGAAACTCCAATACATGTAGTCGTACTTACCCAATGCATTACCCTCTGCATCCACTGTAGGAAGCGGCAACATATGGGAAGGATTACTGATGACATGGCCATCTTGATCCATCACGTCACTCACCTGCTGAGTGAGGTTGGTGCGTATGCCAGAGATGTCAAGCGTCGTATAATTGAAGAATGGCATAAGCATCTTTCCACCAAACCTGCCATTTAAGAAAGCAGACACGCTTAAATCTTTCCATGAAACACTGAGATTCATGCTCACGGTATGAGGGGCAACCAGTGTACCCTGGTAGTGCATCAGCTTCTCCGGTGCCATGTAATATACGCTCATGTCACTGATAGGATAGCTGTTGCCGTCAGTATCCAGAATTGTCGGCATGCCGTTTTCCATCCCTCCATACTTGAAGGTGAAGACAGAGAGCATCGGATACCCCGGAATATAACTGTTGTTCATGAAACTTGAGACATCAGAAGCCTCTATATAGAGCTTGGTCACCTCATTCTTGTTGTATGCCCAATTGATATTGCCGCCAAAGCTGAAGTCACCCATAGAACCCTGTGCACCCAGCGACACCTCGATACCCTCGTTGCGGATGGCAGCATTGTTGAAGGTTCCGTAAGAGGTACCATTCACGCTTGCCATGTTCACCGTACCCAAAACATCGGTTGATTTCTTGTGATAATAATCAACAGAACCATAAAGATGATTGCCGAAAAGCGCAAAATCCAAACCTACGTTTGTGATGGCAGTCTTCTCCCAACGGAGGGTAGGATTGCCGTAATCAGAAATCGATCCAGGATATAATCCGGTAAACTCATCAATATACCCCGATTCCGTACTAATGGTAGTACGGGCAGAAGAACTGGTTGGTGCATTACCGTTCTGACCATAGGTAAGACGCAGGGTAAGACGGTTGATGAGCGGATGATTCTTCAACCATTTTTCATTGTATATATTCCACATGCCACCCACAGACCAGAGCGGACTCCAGCGATACCTGGCCTCGGAGGTCACCATGTTGCTGGCATCACTTCGGGCACTCACACTCACTCCGTAGCGCTCATCATACATGTAGGAAGCATTGCCATAGAATGAAACATACCGGTTGTGATTCCAGGTATCCGTGAGATGCTCCCTACCCTCTGAAGGTACACCACCTATGGTTCCCGTGGACTGGTCATAAGTATCAAACGAACCCAGCTGTCCCTGTGTGCCAGAAGAAGTAGCAGTAACACCATAAAGCGTAGGAAGCGTCCACGCCGTATAATAATAGTTGCTGATTTCATTTCCCAAAACAGCAGAAATGGCATGCTTTTCACCAAACACCCTGTCTAATGAGATATCATTGCGGAAAAGAGCACTGTGGTTCTTACCCTTACCTTCAGAGACGATGGCTCCCATTGGAAGGGCAGATGCTCCTGTAGCCAGCAGATTCTCATCTACCGGAGTATAGTAGTTGACCCGATTTCTGACATAAAACGAAGCCTCTGAACTCGTAGAAGTACTTGTATAACGGCTTGTCTCATACTGGAACTTGCTGTTGAACTGTAATCCTTCCATCAGATTCACCTGCAATCCCATCTGGGTACGCATCTGGGTATTGCTGATGCGGTTGCGGCGATTGCGAGCTTCCTCCAGCAGATTGTATCTCATGTTCCTGTAGGAAAAACCGCTCCAGTCGTAGAGGGTATTAAGCACATCACTGTTCCAATCTGCACTCCAGTTGGTGGCATAGGAGCCATCCTCATTGAGCAGCATCTCATATGGAGCAATACTGGAAAGGTCGCTATAAGAAATCTGCGAAGAATGCCGGTTGCTGCTCACAAGATTCAACCCCAGATTGAAGGAGAACATCTTGTTGAACCTGTATGAATTCTGCCAGTCTGCTCTCCAGGTATTGTCATGGCGGCCGATGAAATCACCCTCTTCATGCTCATACTGCAGGGAAGCACGGGTATCCCATCCACCCATGTTGGCAGAAATGGAAGCATGCGTCTTGGAAGTGACAGGAGTCTGAAGCAGGTATTTCTTGATCTGCTTTCTGTTGTCAAGCTGAGCCAGTGCTTCCAAACGGGCATTCATATCAGCCTGGCTCATCGTATTCCAACGCAAACCCTGATACAGAAGAACCTCTGATGGAGATACACAGTTGTTCAGATTGTCAATCACCTGCGTATATTCATCACCCAGAAAATCATTGTTGAATACCCACTTCTGATAATTGATGGTCTCACGGCTGGAAGCAAGATTGGTCAGATGCTGCACATTTTGCTTGCTTCCAATGGTAAACTGGGTACCAGCTTCAACTTCTACCGTATTTTTCTTCTTTCCTTTTTTGGTTGTGATGACAATCACACCATTGGCACTTCGTGCACCCCAGATACTGGCGGCGGCTGCATCTTTCAATACCGTGATGCTCTCCACATCATCCGGGTTGATGCGTTCCAGCGCCGTCAGATTAGGATTGGAGGAGAGTTTGTAGTCTACATCGTTGTTATCCATGATAGGGAAACCGTCCACTACCACCAGCGGAGTCTTGTTGGCATTCATCGTACTGGTACCACGGATGGTAAACTTCCTGCCACCTCTTCCATCATCCTCACTCTGCATACCCGTCACCAGACCATCCAGGGCATCGGCAAGACTGGCAGAATGACGCTTCTCCAGATCCTCCTTGCTAATAATGGTATAGGAACCCGTAGCACGCTCACGCGAGATGGTCTGATAACCGGTCACCATCACATCCTTCAACTCATTGCTGGAGGTCATCTTCACATGATGAGTGGTATTGGAAGACCCAGAGGCCAGCATATAGGAAGCCGTGTCCATACCCAAATAACCGTAGGTTACCTTGCTTTGGGAGGCAGGCACCTTGATCTGATAATATCCATCCGCATCAGTAACCGTCTGGATATCGGTACCCTCCACCTTGACAAAGGCACCAATCACAGCTTCACCCTCTTCATCCTTCACATAACCCTTGAGCAAACGGTAGCCCTGTACTTTAGACTCCTTTCGGGTGACCATGATGATATTACCCTTACGGCTCCACTGACAACCCCTGCTGCCTAATACCTGATCCAATACCTGCGCTGCATCTGCACCACTCACATGAAGGGTGATTGGCGACAAATGTCTGGCCAATTCAGAAGAACACACGAAATCAAGACCCGTCTGCCTCTTCATCTCGCTGAAGAAGACCTTGACGCCCACCTTGTCAAGCTTTAGGGTAACAGTGGCCTTGAGCACACGCTGCTGGACCACCCCTTCCAGAGGAGAGGAAGAAGCCCAACAAGGCAAAGCACCCAAAATGAGTGCCATACCCATGGTAGAAAAATACGTTTTTTTCATTCTCTCTTATTTTTTAAACCATAATTAATGAACTTCAATCTGATAGCCTTGCTGCTCCATCTTCACCTGGGCAATCGTACAGATCACCTCCAGTGTACTTTCAATACTCTCATACCGGCTGAGAGTACCCGTAAGGCGTATCTTGCGCAAAGGAGCAGAAGCGAAGGTGACATTCCTGCCATACCATTTGCCCACAACCTGCATGATTTCCTCCAGTGAAGAGTCTTCAAAGCTATACTGACCAGTATTCCAGGCAATATATGGAGCCACATCCACCTTGCTCATGCTTACACCCGAAGAGCCCATTTCAGCCAGGAGACCAGGAGTCATCATACGCTCTTTCCCGGATTTGGGAATCACGCTGATGCTGCCGTTTACAAGAACCACACTGGTGTGCTCACCTTGGGTGTTGACATTAAACTCCGTACCATACTCCTTGATAGCACCCTGAGCTGTATGTACGATGAAAGGATGCTCCCGGTCTTTGGCCACAATAAAATAAGCCTCTCCCACAAGAGCCACCTCACGCGTACCTCCACTGAAAGCCAACGGATAGGAAATGCGGGAATTTCCGTTCAGATGCACACGTGTTCCATCAGGCAACGTGGTCCAGAATTCCTTGTCATGACGGGTGGTTATGGTGCTGAGCAGATGATCATCCACATCAGCCTTTGCCAGGGTCTTGAGCCAGGAGGAAAGCGACCTCACCTGCTGCGGCTTCCGGTTGCCCACCTGTATGGTAGCCTCATTGACACTGCTACTTTCTGCCTTGGCTATGGCTTCCACCATCTCCTGATTTACCTTGACAGGCTCATGAGAAATCTGGGATGGCTGCGTATAGAGGTGATAACCACCCAAAAGCAGGAACATTCCCACTGCTGCAACAGCAGCTATCTTTCTTAAATTCCTGCGCCATATATATATAAGGTGTAACTTGGCAGGCTTGTCCAATAACGGAGCCAGTTTCTTCCAACCCTGCTCTTCATCAAAAGCCTGGTACTTGTGATATTGTTCTACCAGATCTTTCTTGGCTAAAAACGACTGGTAGAGCCTTAGATGCCCCTCGTCCTCAGCCAACCACTGGTCCAACTGTTGCTGCTCCCCTTCATCCAAACGATGTAACAGGGAACGTGAAATGATGTCATATATATCCATACGATAATCTTGTCTTGTTATCTTAATTACGAAGAAACAAGACAAACGTTTACAAGAAATCCGTAAAAGATGTTAAATTGTTAACAATAACAGCAAAATCAGTTCCTCCCTGCTGATTTTACCTCTCAAAGTCTTGAGCGCACGCTTTTTTTGAACTCTGATGGTATCAACCTTGATATGCATGGCCTCGGCTATGTCCGCATTGCTTTTACCTTCCATATAGGCAAGGAAGATTTCACGCTGGCGTGGGGGCAACTCATCAATAGCCTTGAAAAGACGGCGATAGAGTTCATTACTGAATATCTCTTCGTCATCCCATTCCTTTTCTACCGCATCACCCGCTCCCAAGACATATTTCCGGTATTTATCCTCCACCTGCGTACGGCGAAAACGGTCTATCGAACGCTGGCGTACCGAAAGATAGAGGAAAGAGCGAACCATCGCTTCATTTTCCATGTCAATCCTTTTCTCCCAAAGCTTGAGAAAAGCATTCTGCACGATATCCTCCGCAGTTTCCTCATCATGAGTCATTTTGAGCGCATAGAGCATCAATGCCTTATAGTACTTTCTATAAAGCTTCTGAAAATCCCCATGGGTATCTATGCGAAAACGATCCATATTCGATAAAACTGATGAAATAACCATATCATGCACTGCCCGCAAAAAAGGAATGCCCTGCAAAAGTACACAAAAACTTTGAACCCACAAAGAAAAATCGAGAAAAAACAAAGTGAAGCAAGCTATGATGAAAATTACCGGGTCTCTTTTAAAATTCGCAACCTTCCGCTGACAAATCAAAAAAGAGACCCGGTAATATGATTTCATACTTCCTTCCAATCAACCAGTCCTTTACCAGAATCATCCAGTTCTATGGCAAGAGCTATTACCTTGCGCTTATCTGCCTTGAATGGTTCGGCATATTGTCTGGCCTTAATTTGCTCCGCTGCCGCATCAATGCCTCCATTGTTGCTCAGCTTCAGTTCCAATACATAGATGAAGTTATTGGTTTCCACCACCATATCTATCCTACCAGTTGAAATCATCTTCTCAACTTCTACCCTGCAGCCGATGGCATTTAAGATGGTACTCAAGATAAGACGATACCTCTCTTCCATATCCATGCTGGCAAGCTTCTTGTTGCTGTATGGCACATCCGCAACGAGCGCCTTCAGACATTTCATGGCTTCTGGTAGACTCCCCATATTCAGGTAAAGGTTCAGAAATGCTTGTGATGATTGAATGTCATTACTCTTACGCATGGAAAGGGCAGGCAACACGATTTCGTTCAAGGCTTGCTTTACTTCGAAATTAGGAATGCCAAGAAGATAAGTACCATTCATATAACCCTTAATAGTGAGATAGCCTGACTGGTAAAGAAACAACTCAGCTCCACCACCCGTTACATCTGAAGTTTCTATGGTTGTACCTAGCAAGGCACTATGATCAAAGTCATTCAATCTAATTTCCATATCATCAACAAATTTAGGAAGCATCGAGGTTGATCCAGAAGAAGCCCAGTAATTCTTAAGACTGGAATCAGCGAGTGCATTGATAAGACTGAATGGATTGAATATATCAACCATATTTTCATGACTGAAATGATAACCATCGTAAAAAGCCGTCAACTGTGCTATGGTTTCATCGAAAGTCCATCCTTTCTTTGTAGCAAGCTTGTTAATCTCCGGTTTAAAATCTGAGAGGAGTTCATCTTTCGTGATACCGCAAAGAGCAGCATACTCAGAATCAAAACTGATATTACTCAAATTATTGAGCACAGAGAAGAGTGAAATCTGAGTAAACTTGGTAATACCGGTGATGAAGACAAACTTCTCGTATTTATCATCAGCTTTAAGAATGGCAAACACCTCTCTATAAATATCCGTACATGCTTCGTGCTGTGGAGTCTTCCAGGAATGTTGCAAAGGAGAGTCGTATTCATCGATGAGGATGGCAACCTGTTGTCCAGTTTGCTCATACGCCCCCACGATTATTGCATTGAAACGGTCGGCAAGACAATCTGTAGGGTCAGGAACCAAAGAATATTCTTTTTCGTATTGTCTGAAAATATTATTGAGATAAGAGCGCAATGTTTTCGGCTCTGCGCCCGCACGACTCATATCCAATCTGATAACAGGACGCTTCACCCATTCCGTCTCCAGCTGCATAATCTTTAATCCCTCAAAGAGTTCCTTCTTACCCAGGAAGTAGGCTTCGAGCGTATCAACAAGGACAGATTTACCAAAGCGACGAGGGCGGCTCAGGTAATTATAAGTTTTATTTCTATTGGCAAGTTGCCAGATGATATCTGTCTTGTCAACATAAAGATATCCACCCTTTCTGATTTTCTCAAAAGACTGGAGGCCTACAGGTAATTTTCTATCGTTCATATCTATCATAATTGCTTGTCTAATTAAAATATCGTGACTTGCAAGTTCACCTATATGACCATGCATATCAGATTCTTGCCATACTTATATTTCTGTTCAATTCCGATTGCAAAGATACAAAAAAACAAAATAACTACCAAGCTTTTAGAAGTTTTTTCTATATAATTTACGTAATTCGGCTCTCTTTTTAATCACCATGCTTCTTTTTTACAGATATCGGCTAAAATATCTGTCTATCTTACGTTTAACCATATCTTTGTCCTCTTTTCTAATATTAAACGGAGCCATTTTATCCGCTTTTCCAAGGCAAATATACGATAATTTGTCCGTTTTTCCAAGATTTAACAGTTTCTATCTCTCATTCCACCTTATCACAAAAGCAGCATTATTACGAGACAAGATAGAGAGATAACGGTAACTTTGAGGAACTTGTTTTTAGGGGGATGTCACCAACTTCAAATTTTTGATATCAGGCATACATCTGTAATACCAATGAAAACTCAAGGCATTTAAAAAGAAAAGGGTGATGGAATGCAAGCTACCCTGTCAATACACAGGGCTGTGATTATTTCCTCCATCACTCTGGAATGGAGGACGTGTCCCGAATGGGATTAAACGCTCCCTCCACGCTACAAAGATACAACAATTTTCTGAATCACCAAACCAAAAAACAGGAAAAAATCACTTATTGCTGCAAAAATATGGAAAACTATACAAAAAGACCCAAAATGCATCATAAGGAAGGCTAAAGTAATGTACCTACAGATAAGAACATGATTACCCAACACTTCGTCACCAAAAACAAATTATTCTGCTGATTCATTTCCATCCCTATACGCCAGTATGACAAGCAGAAGCCTTTGCTCATCACCAGCCTGTATCTTTTGATGAAACTCCACCTGGGCAGAATCCTTGAATGACTGCGCTATCGACATGAGCTGAGAAAGTTCTCTCATCAATAAAGGGTGCTTCACAGAGGATACTATCTGAAAGGACACATTATTATATAATGCCCAATCTACAAGTGTATACTGCTGGAAGGCACGGCAGATAGCCTCTGCCCTACTCTCGCCGTCCATTTGGAAGGAATAGATACGGCGCTTGACCATTTGTCTGTTTCTGTTACAATTCATCATTTCTTTCTAAGTTTTTAATGCAAAGATAGAAGAAATGGGTGTAAAATCACTTCACACATCAAAAATAATTCAACTTGTGCAACATATTTTCCTACTTTTCCGTTATCTTTGTACCAAAATTATAAGAAACAAAATAAAACAAGATAATATGGCAATCAACCAATTAAACAAATATGTCTGGCTTGTGGAAACCATCCACCGGGCAAAGAATAGGGGCGGCATCACCCTGAAGGAAATCCAAAGCAGATGGTTGGACTCTGACCTCAGTGAGGGAACGGAACTCTCCCGAAGAACCTTCATCAACAACATCCATAGCATCGAGGAACTGTTTGAGATAAACATCGAATGTGGCAGCGGATACCGCTACAACATCGAGTATGGCGACTGTTTCGATGAAGGAAGTACCCGAAGTTGGATGCTCAATGCCTTCTCCCTCCATGCCATGGTTAGCAACAGCCGCAAGCTCAAGGAACGAGTCCTTCTTGAGGACATGCCTTCTGGCAGAAACTTTCTGGAAGACATCATCAAGGCCATGCGTGACAACCATGTCATTTTCATCTCTTACTATAGTTACAATTCCGAGAAGTATTATGAGTTCGACATCCATCCTTATTTCGTGAAGGCTTTCAAGAAACGCTGGTATGTGGTTGCCTATAGCCCTGGCACAGACGATATCCGTTGTTATGCCCTTGACCGTATGGAAAATGTCATCATCTCAGACAAAGTTTTCAAGATGCCAAAGGATTTGAAACCGGCCGAATATTTCAAGGATTGCTTCGGAATCATCAATAACGAGGATTCCGAAGTTCAGAAGGTGGTGCTCAAGGTAGATGCCTTCCAGAGCAACTACATACGTAATCTTCCTCTCCATGAGTCTCAAAAGGAAATGAAGCGTACCGATGAATACTCCATCTTTGAGTATCACCTGAAACCAGAGTTTGATTTCGAACAGGAGATTTTCTCCAACATGGACACCATGGAAGTACTGGAACCACAATGGCTAAGGGAGGAAATAACACAACGATTGAAAAATCTAACAGGGAAATACCAAATATAATCAACAGAAGCAAAGGATAAAATTAGGGTGTGTCACTAATCTGTGGCACACCACCTTTTATCATAAGCATCAAGATGTAGCAAAGACTGACGAGTTATGCAGAACACTGCTATTATTATTGAAACATGAGCATTATTTTTTTGTATATAACAAATTTTATATATAACTATTTGTATATATAAAAAAAATTATATATCTTTGCACCAACACTTAAAAGGAAACAATATGATTAGAAATTTAATAGGGCCACCTGTAACAGGAATGGATTTCATCGGAAGAGAAAAAGAATTAGCCGATGCTTGGAAAGCAATAGAAGATACTAATTCGCTTTTGCTGGCTTCACCACGAAGAGTCGGCAAATCCTCTTTTGCCATGAAATTGGCAAACAAAGCAGAGGAGAAAGGATGGAATGCTCTTTACCTCGACTTACAGGGATTGAAAGATGAAGGCGAATTTATTTCGTTAATCATTAGGAAGCTCAATAAAATAAAGGAAAAAACTCTTTATTAGAACTGGCAAAGAACCGTATACAAGACTTTCTGAATTCAATCAAAAAGGTTAATGCCTTTAAGATTACACTAGAACTCCAACAGAACCCAGAGGATTTCTATGAAAAATTGAGCAAAGCCTTCGAACTGCCTCAAAGAACACTGATTATTATAGATGAACTTGTCTTGTTCTTGGAGGAACTGTCTAGAAATGGAGATATTGCCAGGGCTGAGACCTTTCTTAATTGGCTGCGAAACATAAGACAAAAGCAATCAGAAAACGTATCATGGGTGTTTTGCTCTTCGATTAGTATTCATGGTTTTGTCTCTCAAAACAAACTCACATATACTATAAATGACATCGCTCCATTTAACCTTGGAGAAATGACGAAGGAAGAGGCGACTCTGCTGTTTGAGAAGTTGGACGAAAGCTATGGAACAGAATTGTCCAAAGAGGACATTGATTACATCTTAGGAAGAATCGGATGGAAACTTCCTTACTTCATCCAGCTATTCTTCAACAAATTGACAGGTAATAAAGAAAAGTATCAGCAAATGAACCAGGAGGACTGTGTAAACAAAATTTTTCTAGAAATCATACAGGAACATGAGCTTGACACATGGAGCGAACGACTCACCGCTTACGGCGAAGATGAGACAGCATCACGCAAGTTGCTAAACTATCTGTGCTTACCAGATCACAAAAATGAGAGGAGCTTACTTGAGGAGATAATCAAGGATTTTGTTCCTGAGAATGCAGATATTAATGAGAAATATTCCAATATAAAAAGAATGCTGGAAACCGATGGCTACATCGTACAAGATGACACAGGCATCCATTTCCGTTCACCAATCATACAAGAATATTGGTTTAATCGTTACATACAATGAAAATAGTAGAGAACATAGGGAAAAAGGTATTTTCCATCATTTCAGAAGGAATCATACGCGAGACACATAATAGCATACCACAATGCTACTATGTGTCTGGCGAGCTTGGATATGGCAAAACCACCCTTCTGCATAGAATCAAGGAAAAATTTGAAAGTCAAAATTTCCAGCCAATTTACATAGACTGTCTGCTCCATCCCATACCAAATGAGGAAAAGATGGAAGAGTACCTACATTCGGTCACTGACCATAAGAGAGCAATCCTCTTGATAGACGAAGCTCACATTCTACTTAACACTTGGTCTAACCAGGAGCTTTCCAAGCTCAGGGCACTCATCTACTCACCTGGAGCACCTATCATTGTTTTTGTAGGAAATAGGGTCACGAAAATATTCACAGAGTATTCTGCACCCCTTTACAACTCAATCTTACTATTAACCCTCGATAAATTAGCTGATACAGATATAATAGGTATCGTAGATAACATCTGTGGGAGCAAATGTATCAAGCATGAGGATATAATCAATATTGTCAACTCATTAGAGCCAAGTCCTCTCATTGCCACCCTATGTGCCAAAGCGGTAAAAGAAGGATACAAAGAAGAAAAAGACATCAAGCACCAAGTCCTCTCATTCTTCGATGACTTATACCGGAAAGAACTATCATTGCTCTCCCCGGTCCAGCTGCTCATTGTCACCACTTTACTAAAGGCACAGACGCCATGCCTATTGTCGAAAATTGCCAAAGATACGCAGTTGAAAAACAGCGACATCACTGCTCAAATAAAAAGACTCAAGGAAAGAAATCTGGTAGAAGTAATAAAGGGGCAACCTAAAAAAAGCCTATATGAGATAAAATCCAAGTTGTTTACGAAATGGTATAAGAATAGTTAAATATTACCGCCTATCGAAACAAAAGAGGTGGCTCACCAACTATACGAAACCAGCAAACAAAGATCTGTCTATCAATAATTTAGCATATATATATGGTTCATAGGAACCATTCATAGGACAAAAAAAGATAGCATCAACATACGAGAAATTAAAAGAAGATGAAAGGATTCTACAATCTAGGTATTCTGAGATAGCCACCTTGATAGAACTTCTAACCAAAGAACTACAAATATATAAAAATATCCAAAACGAAATACAAGATCTGCCCTTCTTCTTAACTCCTCTCAACAAATGATTAAGGCGGTAAATACGTAATTTTGTATTTACCGCCATTTTCATTTCAGCCAAGGAAAATGATATTGATGCAAACTATTTTGAATCATAAGGAAATGACGATTCGTGTTCATCACTTTTTCCCCCGGATACCAGTAAACAAAAGTCATGAAAAGTATCACCATAAGAATATATAAAGCAATATATTTTAAGGCACCATATAACCAGCGTTCAAAAAGACTAAGCTCCTTGGTGTTCAAGATTTTAATAGTTTCCCTCACATCAGTCTTACTTAAGCCTTTGCTACCGTCTACTTTCACAAAATGTTCACGTTGATTGAACAGGAGATCCTCTTCATCATCTAAAATGACATAACGATAAGGCTCCTTGGCATTCAATCTCAACCATTCTGCGATTTCCAATCCTTTTGCCTCATGTAAGCATTGCCACTCTTTTGTACTGTCTGCACTACAGAAAGTGATGGAATTACATGAAGGAGTCAAGTCAGTAACTTCACCTGGCAAATGATACTCCTTCCATAATTGCCGTATGTACTCCACGCCTTGCAATCGCCAGGTGGAAGAAATGATGACCTTGGCATCACATCTTTCCAACAAGCGGCGTAACTTGCCTATCGCTTTCTGATCAAACTTACCTTTAGGAGTATTGAGCACTCCATCGAAATCCAAAAATATATACTTCTCCATAGGGGATATTTAATTTTAATTATACATTAGAATCCTATCTTTCTCTTGGTCCTAGTACCTTCCAACCTCTCGCTCTCGCAAAACTCGGTAAGAGACTTGACCATCTTCTCCGGGCTACCATGCAAAATGGTCTGAATGGTGTAATGACGGGCAATATTCTCAATCTCACCACCACTGAAATCATAGCGGGCAGCAAGGAAAGAAGCATCAGCATCCTCCAAAGAAGGTATCATCGCTTGCCAAATCTGTGAACGGCAAGCCAAATCAGGCTTCTCAAATTTCACTTTATAGAGGAAACGACGCTCAAAAGCCTTGTCCATGTTCTCTGCGAGGTTGGTTGTGGCGATGAGAATACCATCCAGCTGCTCTATCTCCTGAAGGATGATGTTCTGAATACTGTTCTCCATCTTCTCCACAGCTCTTTCCGCTCCCACCTGACGCTTGCCGATGATAGCATCAGCCTCATTGAATAACAGGATAGGAGCCTTGACAGATTGCTTCACCTTCTGCTTATAGTCATCGAAGATACCCTTGATGTTCTTTTCGCTCTCGCCTACCCACATGCTCTTAACCTCTGACACGTTCACCTGAATCAGGTCACGCCCTGTCTTCCTGGCTATCTGAAGAACAGTCTCCGTCTTGCCAGTACCAGGCGCGCCATAAAAAAGACAAGCAAAGCCACTCCTGAAATTGGTTTCCCTCAGACGGTTTCTGATACTCTGGTAGTGCTCTTCCTCCAAGAGTGTTGCCAGCTCATCAACTTGCTTTCGTTCCTTACTGTTGTAGAACAGTTGCTTGGGTTTGATGTCCTCAAATGACAACATCCCTCCCTTCGGCCGGACACCACGCATGGAAGACAGGTTGAGTTCAGAGAAGAGCAGTTTCTTGGCATCGTCTGTAATCTTGAAGGACTCCCTGTCCACAAAGCCATCATCATTGGTATACTCGATAAACTTCTCCACTAAGAACAAATGGTCACCTTGGCTCAAGCCTCTCTTTGCCCATCTCCAGCCAGCCTCTCCCTCCTCATAGAGAAATTCCAAGTCGTGATAGCGGATATCGTCATCACCATCTATGACAAAGAGTGTACAGAACAACAGAAAAAGGGGAAATTCTGTATCCTCCACATCTATGTCAAATGAAGACATGGCCTTGACAAAAGCCAGGTTCTCATTCTTGCGAACCAATACCCTGAGCTTCTTTTTCAATATTTGCCTGTCAAGTTTCCTGCGACGGCATTTTGTGAACAGTTCATTGAACTTGTCAAACAATTCCCTGGCTGTAAGCTCCTCCACATCAGAGGGTATATAACGTTGATTCTGCTGGAATGCCTCCATCACCTCCATGGGGATGCAGTAGTAAAGACCTTCATCCTTACTCCGGCAGACATATTCCTTGTCAACAAGTTCCTCTGTCTCCTTGGAATATCGAAGCAAGCTAAGGATTCTGCAATCCAGAAAATCCGTATAGTCAGAAAACTGGATGTGATTGTCATCACACCTGTCGGCAAACAATGCCATGATGGCACTGGCACGCTTGGAGATACACAACTTGTCAGAAACAAATCCAAGATATGGGTCTGCCTCCTGATAAAACTTCTCACCAAGTGAAGAACCCTTGGCTTTGTCTACGATAATCTCGAAGGCTTGGAGCAAGTCCATCTGCTCCATACCTTTCTTACATGACGTTTGCATAACCATAATAGCACTACATTAATACATATAATTTTCTCCATGAGGGAAAGACTTTTGAAGTCAGTTCCTCCCAATATGGTTCTCAAATAAGGTCTGTTTCCCATCAGTCATCTTTCTTAAATGAAGAAATCATCCTCTTCTTCGTCCTCACCATTAGGAAACATAACACTTCTCTCATACTCAGGGTCATAATAATTATACCCATTCTTCACCTGCCGGATTTTCTTCTGGATGGCACCAATCTTCTTCAGCTCAGAAAGCTGCAGATGATCCTGCCTGAACTCCGATATCTCCTCCAACTCTCTCTCAAAGGAATCTACCTCAGCCTGAAATTCATTAAATTCAGACTCAGATTCTTCGAAGAGGTCAGTATCAAGAGCCTCATTCAAACGTCTGTTCATTTCCTCCAATTTCATCTTTAATGCCGTATTCATCTGTCTGATATTTTAAAAGTAAAACAATTGACACTCATATACTTTGTGCCTGATTCTGTATTCTGGTGCAAAGTTACGGGGTAGCTATGAAAGTCCGTTTCACAGGTTGAAAATATTTTCTCAAGAGCAACTATTTTTCTCACCATTCAGCTAATTTTGGATATATGACCGATAGCCTCGCCATAGTATAGCCTTAACCATTAACTCCGTAAGCAACTTTTTTGCGAAGAAGCAATTTTAGCGTTCATCTATTCCATCAACAAGAACTTTACGACTATACTTGGGACACCATATCAGGAGATATGATATGGTGTAGATGGAATGTTAGCTTGTTGTATATATGTTCTTTGTTACCATTAGTCTTTTTGAAATCTATGAATAGGACAGCATCTTAAAGAATATTTGTAAATTACAGGTTAATATAATGTAAAAAGAAGACTTAGGTGAATAACTTAAGGCATTTTTTTATATCTTTGCAACATAAAAAATCGTCAAAACGTGAGAAATAGCCTACCATTATCTCATCAAAACGTGAGAAATAGGGCAAAGATAGGTCGTCATAACGTGATAAACAGATAATTATGAAGAGAAAAATATATAATGAAATGCTGCAATGGAAGCAGAATTCTCAAGGAAAATCTGCTTTGATGATAGATGGAGCACGCCGAATAGGTAAGAGCTATATTGTGGAGGAGTTTGCCCAAAAAGAATATAAATCATATATTCTGGTTGACTTCAACAATGCAGATAGTGATTTAATGGAAATTTTTGATAAGTATCTGAAAAACTTGGATTTGTTTTTCAGTTACTTGGCTTTGTATTTTAATGTAACGCTGTATCCTCGTAATACCGCCATTATATTTGATGAAGTACAGCTTTATCCAAAAGCACGTGCTGCTATCAAGTATCTGGTAAAAGATGGTCGGTACGATTATATTGAAACAGGCTCACTGGTTAGTATCAATAGGAATGTGAAAGATATAGTTATTCCATCGGAGGAATGTCGCATGAATATGTATCCTATGGATTTTGAGGAATTTCTATGGGCAATGGGAGATGAGCAAATGATGCCGTTCATCCGCGATTGCTATGAGAAAAAGCAAGCTTTGGGGCCATTGCATCGTAAGGTCATGGATTACTTCCGACATTATATGATAGTGGGAGGTATGCCTCAGGCAGTTGTTGAATATGTAGAAACCCATGATTTCATGAAAGTGGATATGGTTAAGCGAAATATCCTTTCCCTGTATAAGGCTGATATTGAGAAATATGCTGTGGGCAACGAAATCAAGGTAAAAGCAATTTTCGAGGAGATTCCTTCGGCTCTCAGCAAACATGAGAAGAAGTTCCGGTTGACTGCCATTAGCGATAAGGCTCGTTATCGGGAGTATGAATCTTCATTTTTCTGGCTGGCTGAGTCAAGGGTGGTAAACATCTGCTATAACTCTACTGCCCCTGATATCGGACTGCGATTGAATCAGGAACGCACCACCTTGAAGTGCTATATGGCTGATACAGGTTTGCTGATAAGTCATGCTTTTAACCTGAAGACGATTATGGGAAATGAACTTTACCTGAAGTTGGCTTTGGGAAAACTGGAGTTAAATGAAGGTATGTTGGTCGAAAATGTTGTGGCGCAGATGTTGAGAGCTTCTGGCTATGAATTGTTTTTCTTTTCGAAGAACTCTGCTACAAGTGCGGAAGATAGGATGGAGATAGATTTCCTGATTCCTAAGCCTGTCATCACGAATCGGCATAACATCTCTCCTATAGAAGTGAAATCAGGTAAAAGCTTTACCACGACCTCTCTTAATAAGCTAAGAGCCAAATTTGCTCCTATGCTTGCCGAAGCGTATGTGCTTCACCCAGATGATGTAGAGGAGAAGGATGGAGTGATCTATCTGCCATTATATATGGCAGGACTGTTGTAGAATGAGATTTTTGATGTTATTTATATAATAGTGCCAATTCATCTCATAGGCAAAAGACCTTTTTGATGAATTGGCACGATATGTAAACAAAAGCATCACCAATGCTATTTAGCAGAGAACACTACCCTCTAAAGCCCAAAACTCAGCCAAAGGAAGAATGCTATGATGCCTTTACTTCATTACCTGTTGCTATCTTCCTCTAACCTGTGATACCGTTCATATACATCAAGAGCAAACTCCTGCCTGAGCAGTTCACCCCGATGAAGCTCTTCAAGAACCTCTGCCGTTAGTCCACAATCACTGAAATCAACAAGATATGTGCAAAGCAACTTGTTGATGATAGGAATGAGATCCTTTGCTCCTAAGCTGCAAGCTAAATCAATAGCCGCAGCCACCACGTAACCATCACAACAGTCAGCGGTTTCCAATCTGCCATCATAGAAAACGAGCATGTCCTTCACCCACGCTGTCGCCTGTTCCTTCAAGGCAGGATTCTTTTCAACATAAAACTCCACATATTCATAAACGTTCATGCGGCAGTAATGGTCAAGCTTTGGCGTTTTCAGGAATTTCGTGAATTCAGAGAAAGGATCCGGATTCAACTTGTAGAGGGTTGGGGCAAAGAGATAATTGGTCGCCAGCCAGCTCAATTGATCTAAGAAATCACTTTCAAACTTCAATACATCCATCAGAAGACGGAAAGATTCCATGTTACCCACCTCTGCAAGAAGGATGATGCTATGACGTATGGCAGCAAACAGTTCCCCTGTCGCTTTCAAATGCTGGTATTTGCCCAAGCCATACCTGATTATGTTCTCCAAGTCCTGACGCAACTCCTCGTGATCTATAGTCAGCAAGAGATCGATGATGTGATCCGGCAGGATCCATTTATAGGCATGAAAAGTCAGATACGACATCACTTCGGGATGCAGCAGCTTGATATGAGTTGGATATGATGGCAATTTGTAGCCATACACTTCCTCATGGATTTCATATTCACAACCCTGAAATTCCTCTTCATGCCAATCCCATCCACCAATATATGCCGTACTATCTCCTATTCGGAACTTGAAGTTTCTGCCAAGATGTTCCTGCATGGTAGAAAGATAACAAGATACCTCCAACCTGTCTTCTGCAAGCAGATAATGCATACCATTCAAGCCCCATTGATATTCAATGAGAGGAACGTTGTCATCATCTTCTTCCAGGATATATTGAGTAATGTCCCATGCATCAACAGGTTCAATGCCGGCTTCCTCAGCAAATTCAATGGAACCATAGATCAGATTGTGAGCCACCTCATATGATATCTCCACCATCCTGTCATTCTCTTTATCCGAGTAGTACTCAACAATTTCTGCCAACTTTCTGGGTGATACGTTGAAGAAATATCTGGTTCCTATCAGACCCCTGCACAACTTGTCGATGCAGAAATCCGCACATGTTACAGTTCCCTTTGGGTGAATACGTGTCACGATGACCATAATTTCATCGGCATCTTTCCAGTTGGCATAAGTATAGCATTTGCCAAGAGGAAGCATACGGGCTTTCTCCTTGATATATTTCTCCGGACTCATCGGCTGAGCACCGGATTTATTGTTCTTTTTCCCCATTCGTTTTAAATTTATCTTATCTGTCAATCTTTCCAGTAACAAAAGTATTGAACACCTGCCGGCGGGAAGCCTAAACTTCTCTCACTTGAGCATAAAGGAAAAACATCTGATCAGGAATAGAACGTTAGTTTACCTTATGTCAAATCCTAGAGACTATTATCAATGAAAGAATCCAACTCTTTACACTGCTTATAGTACGTATGCACTTCCTTTATAGAACAAATTTTTGACATCATATATTTATTACATAGCACTTCGAGAGAAGAAGATGTTTGAGCCAATGCCATCAAATTACTCTGGAAAGCCTGAAGAGGCTGCTCTTTGATATCAATATCCGTTACTATGATATATGCAAGATTATCTGCATTACAAAAATTTACATTGGATGCATAATCATTGCAGATATCTATACTATCTTTCAATTTTTTGATGAAATCATAGCCTGATACCTGTTTTGCAATCTTTTCCTCAACATTTTTCTTTTGATACTGCAGAAAGTCAGCCCACCCCTTAATTTCAACGAACAACAGCTTTTCGTTCTTTTCAGCCAAACCATCTACCGAAGCACAGGAAATCATCTGGTGTTCCTTGCAGTAGGCCGTCTTTACATCATCAAAATTCACAAATCGTCTTGCTGGCTCCAAAGAGCACCGGGGATTCGTAGCACAAGGTTTGTGCAGTTCACAAACAGAGTAAAGGGAGAAATGCTTATCTTTCACCAAATACGACATTAATTCACTGGCAACTTTCATTTCAGTTTCCCCCTTACTTCATCCACGTTCATGATTTGATTCAAAGGCTCAGCCAAAGTAAGAAATACCTGATTCAAGTCATCAGTAACCTCCTTCATGCTTACCATATCATCTTTGCCTAACTCAGCCATATAGTAGTTCACATACTTCTCGATACTGTACATTGCAGAATAATATCTCACGGCTTGCAGAAAATACGGACTGTGAGTACTGATCATTACCGGAATACCGGAATTAACAATCTGAACAATAACCTTCGCTAACTCCACCTGCCACTGAGGATGCAAATGATTCTCAGGCTCATCCCATATCAGAGGACGGTTGTTAGAGATACAATAACCGTCAAGCAGAAGCTGCAAGGCACCAAAGCTCTTGATACCAGAAGCCACATTGATAGGCTTGATTTTCATACCATCCTTTTGATAAACGATACTACGTGAACTCTTATCATAAGCAAACGAACCATGAATGATATCCTCTGTGTGATATTCCTTCGATTGAAGTTCAAACAGACTTGGCTGAGCATGGAAGCTCTGGATGTTCCAAACCTTATCTACAAAGTCTTTCACATGAGCAGGAACCATTGGTCTATATCCAGGAACAGACTTCATCTCCCGATAAGCAACAGAATTTCTTAAGCTATCAAGTAGATGGAAGTACAGTGGGGACTCAACATAAGTGATATCCTCATAGAATCCCCTTTCAGAAAAGGAGACGTCAGTCACTTGATTATTCTTAGCCTTAAATACCAGACTTTCCTCTTCTTCAGTATCAAACATAACACAGGTAAAATCAGACTTAGAAGAACAGAACTGCCCCAAAAACTCTGATTCAACGAGATAAGCCAACTCCGTTTTCAATACAGCAGCAGGATTATCCACCTGATCATAACAAATCCGAATATTCACGATGTCTTCTTTGAGCAATGACTTTTGGCGAGGAGACAAATCTATCTCATCGATTCTAGCATTCAGATGAGTCAGAAAAGCATTTCGTTCAGCTTCATCCAGACATATTCTTTCCATTTCAGATTTGACACGAGGCAACAGATCCATAGCACCTTCTATTATATTTTTCCCATAGAAGTGCTTATATAAAGAATCAATGTGCTTAGAAGCTTTGTTGGCAGAACTTTCTTTGCTCAAACTTCTCATATTAGAGACAGCCTTGATAGTAGAAAAGAATGCTCTACCTATGGTACTTTTGCCCATATCATTCTCCCCCACGATCACAGTCAAACCATTCAAGGCTATATCTGCTTCTTTGATCTTATTGATGTTTTCAATACGTAATCTCATGTTCTATCTAATTTTTCTGCAAAACTAAACAAAAAATATCACATATGCAAAGAATTGGAGGACTTTTTCTATTCACAAGCTTTTCCTACTGCTATTTTGATAGCCATAAAAGAGCCAACTGCTTCATAATAGCAGATACAATCATCTGAAACAAATTGATGAACTTTGGTATGGTAAAAATACACACCATCCTATATATGAGTAGCAAAATCGTTATGTCTTTAATAGGAAAAGACTGATTGAAGTGGTATCATTTCAATGATATAAGCAACAAAGAAGAAAAAACATATACCTATAGACCTAAGTACCCCATGAGAATAGTCTTGGCATTCTGACTAATCGGTTCATGTCATCAAGTAGTGCCGCATTAGAAAAGATGATACCCTTCTGCTCCACTGTGCCATAATCCTGGTGGGCGTGACCGAAGAGATGATATTTGGGACTAACCTCAAATATCCTGTTTCGTAATGGAGCATTTCCCCAATGAATGCCACTAGACTGATCCAGAATCATGACTGGCGGTTCATGTGTCACAACAATATCCGTATCTGCCGGTATCATGGCTTCGGAATGATTGTAGGCTATTCCGAAGAACTTCACACCACCTATCTCTACTCCCTTGTCCTGAAGGAAATGAATGTTACCAGGCAAGTCCTCTATCCCCTCTGCCTCCCATAGACAAAGATCATGGTTGCCCGTCACAAAGATTTTGTACGGATAGGGCAACTCGATGAACCAGTTCAGAAAGTCAAGCACCTCTTCTTCCGTGCCACTGTTACTGATGTCACCGCTGTGAACGATGACATCAGCTTCTGGCATATCATCTAATCTATGATGCAAGCCATGAGTATCTGAAAGATGTAGTATCTTCATTTTGCTATTTCTTTAATACAACCTTGGAATCATGAGCATCTGCAGTTCCCGACGATATAGAAGAGATGCTCTCTCCATCATTCAGCACCACAACAGACCACTCGTCACCAAACAACAGTGCAAAGTCTTCCGGCTTCTCCGTATGGATGGGAACAATGGCCTTGGGATGCAACAACCGGAATACCTCGCGCAAACTATTCATGTCGCAATGACCACTGGTATGCATTCGTAAATAGCCTTTTCCTAGAGATTTTGCCAACTGCTCATTGTAGGCAGCCTTGCTCTTATCAACATAGCCATCCCACATGGACAAATACACCTGCTTCTCACCGGGAATCCTTTTGATCAAACTATCAAACCTAGGATTAGAGCGAGCCATCAACACATAACCTTTCTCCTCCAAAAGTTCCCTGAATCTATCATTCATCCAGAATTCGCCTTTTAACACAGAAAGAACAAACGGCTTGTAATGCTCCGAAAACTGATACAGCCTTGATTTACTCCACAAGGAATCCCGCTGAGTAACAATATCCATTATTTTCTTCTGGTACTCATCTATAATGAACACTCGCCCAGCATTCTTTGCGGCATGATACAAACCAAACAGCCTATCTATGTTGGTAGATGAAGAATATACAATATTGCCTGTGTTCTCTTTAAATAACTCCTGGTACTCCTTCTGCAAATCATGCTCAGATTGACTGGCAGCAAGAGGCCGAGAAATGTTGGTTGCTTCGCAGACCGCATAATCCACCTTGCCAACAAATTTCTCGATGACATCTGATAACCTGCCACTTCTAAAACCATGAGTGCGGAAATCACCAGTATGAAAGGCACTAACACCACCAGCCTCTACCTTAAAAGCATAAGCATCAAAAGCAGAGTGATCCACAGTAACAGGCATGATGTGAAAACTCCCCCAGCTGAAAGGTCTGCCTGGCTCAAAAGTATGAACAGTTTTCAGACGTTCAGACATATTCCGGTGAAAAACATCAACCATCTGAAGACGGTTAGAAAGTTCCATTTGAATATCACGACTGATTCTACCCATGAAAATAGGCAGGTCTTTCGGCAGTTTTGGGATACAGCCAATATGATCCCCATGATAGTGAGTAATCAGCAAGGCACTCTTGGATATATCGCCATACGTTAATCCTTCAACCTGTAAATCTCCAGTCTGAGGACCACCAGGCAGTTCTTCGCCATAATCAACAAACAAATGCCTACCCTGATATTCATATTCCGTCACACACCCACCTATCTGGTGGGTGCCGCGATAAACCTTGATATTCATACGAAATTATCGATACGGTAGTTAATATTTGCTGATGATAAGATTCTCTCTATATCGTCTATACGTTTCTTACGACCTTCAGTATCTTTCTTGTAGTTGCAAGCTATCAACAACTGTGGCTCAGGGTCAACAGTAAGACTATCAACGTCATCAACAGAAGGAACAGGGAGGTCCAGCTCCTTTTTAATGCGGTATAACATTTTGTAATACGCAGCAAGACGGTCTTTATTACATTGAAGAAACTCCCGATAATTTCTGATCTGGGTCAAGATTTCCGGTTCACCATTCTTAGTTCGCAAACGGCTATCACCAATTCTTTTAAGTTCTTCAAAAATGATACGGTTATCCTCTATCTTTACCATATAGTCTCCTTCTCATGATCGTGAAAACGATGAGCAAATTCTGAATCCAGATATTTATCACGTCCTTCCGTTATTAATTTTCCCTGAATGAATTTCTCCTTGGTATTCTCTCCATTTTCAGATTGAGAATAAATATTTCTGATATTTTCCTTGAGTTCCTCTACTCTTGATTCCAGCCAATTCAGGCAATCCTGATAGATGGGCGTGAATTGTTCCTTGCCACCTTTGCCAACGCTTCTTCTATAATAGTTCTCATCCTTAACATCAGTATATCCTAAATATTTTGGATGAGCCTTAGCCACAACTCCATCGCTGAACCTATCATATGATATTTCAGCCATTCTACCCCCATAATAATAAACGTCAATCACGTTCTTCTTTCTGATTTCAACATAAAGCTCATGATCCTTTGTCAGAAGCTTCCACCATGATGGTGCCTGATCACCTTTCAGCAATTGATACAAGCTGTGACCTGCATCTAAAAGTCCCGGTTCCAATAAAGAGATATTGTTCATAACTATTAATTTTTGGTTGATGTAATCCATTTCATGCTTATAACACCACAAATCACCATCATATCCATGCTGAAGAGATAATGTCTTACCTGAGAATCTGGCCTTTATCTGGAGCGACCTTGCTTCCTGCTTCGTAAGAAAGACAACATTCTTGTCACTTATCCATTCGCCATTATCGTTGCGAACCAGATGCCAGTTTCTTTCCTGTTCTGTCGTTTCCATTAGGCATATTCAAATTGTGTTATATTTATTGGGGCTATTTCTATTTCATCTCCATCATCGCCTGTTGGAACAGCCAATCGAACGATCCCATCACTCATGGCATTGTCAACAAGCAAGGTCAACGGATAGATGTCCCCATCTTCATCCCAAACTGGATAACCATATTCATCAAACTCAGTCATAAAGGCAGAGTCAATGCCATAGACGTAAATATGCTGACTATGCTTCTCCATTTCGTGATTGACAAAAGGGTCCTGTATCGGATCGAATGAGTCTCCCTGAGTCAAATCCATTCCGTAAATCAGGAAAGGAGCCGCATCATTTGATTTCGCCAAAAGTGCCATCGTACGGGAGTTTGCATAAAAATTAAGTGCATACTCACTGCTATACGTCTCGTGAAAATCGTATTCGAACTCCTTTACCACATCACGAAAAGTCTTGCCATCACACTTTCTCCTACCCCTACTGTCATATTCGGCAGGGGTAAAGCTGTAGTTCTTGTAATACTCATTCTCCATTCAACTTCCTCCAAATTACGCAACACTACAATTCTTTTTCTATAAACACCTGAACAACATTATGTTGCTCATTATCTTATCATATCAGAAATTTCACGGTTCTTAGTATTGCATGAATAGAAGGGCAAAATCTGAAAGACGGAGCAAAGATACAAATAAAATCCGAGAACCCCACCATTTCCAGAGGATTTTTTCGATAATGGACCAGCTTTGTAAACACTTAGCTCGTGCAATAGATTCCACCTAAATTGAGAAACGCCATTATCAGATAGTCTGGCAGTAGTGAAATCCAATGTTCGTTTAAAAAAGAAACCACACCTTGGAAATATCAAAGTCCACCTTCCTCTTCTTTATGAATCTCTTCTTCATCATGTAATATTTTAAATCTTGAATTCATACAGCTCGATGTCATACTCCCAAGCTTTTTCTATCACATTCTTTACCTTTCTATTAAACCCATCCCATAAGACTATAAGACCATCAGCATTCACAATCATCTGAGAGTTATAGTCAAATCCATCAAACCCTCCGTTGGTTTCACGGTCAACCGGGTATATATCCAGCTCGTAACCTCTGTCCTGAGCATATCTTACATCCAGGGCATCAGAATCTGAAGAATGGCAAGAAATAACAACTATATTCTTCTTTTTCCGAAGATAATAATCACAATACTCCTGCAGTAATTCATAGTCGGAAACATAACGGTTAGCTAAAATAATAACCCTATATTTATCTATAACGTCCTTTACCAGTTCCTTTATACCCTTGATATCGCATATATCCATAAAGAGACGGTTGGTAGTGTAGGTAAAGGTTCCCACTTGGTTCTTTACCATCCACCAATTCTCACCCCCATCAACAAAGAAATCACCTTCTGTATTCTCTTTCTCCCACGCCCACACAGCCTTTTCAATTTTAAGCATAATATGGGATATATCTTCACAACTATATTCTATAGAGAATTTTGGCACCCTTGCAGCTGCAATATATAAACGCTTGATATAAGGGTCATTCTCATCTATCTCTACGGATTTCATAACGTAAGAAAGAATGCTTTGATAAGCCTCTTCCGAATACTCTTTGTATTTCATCTCAGTTTATTTTTAAAATCAAACACCATGTTAACAGTCAATCAAAGAAACATCAGATTCTATGTAGCATTCACAGAATTAATGTCCTCCCAAAGACACGAACTTAATTAAATGCCGAAAAACAGACGAGAAAACTGACTTCAAGAAAGGAATATTACCTTTCCCTCAAACTCATGATTAGGCTGCAACTTAAACAGAGAGAGCAAGTCATGCAGAGAATCATCACATGTTTTCCTGTTTTCGTGTTTTCATGTTTTCAAACTCGAAAGAACATTGCAGATAGTCTGCAGATACATGTAGGATTCTATACATACCTTAATAATATATTTGAAAATGGTATGATGCTGGGCAGTACGCTCCCAGCATCATACCATTTCCTATATGAACGATTACTCTCCACTTTTAGCTTTGCCTTGTGGTTTCTCTCCAGCATGAGCCATGATAGCATTGTACTCTTCATCAGACATTCGCCCTGTATCATGAAGATTCTTCACGTATAGGTAAGTAATCTGGCTGAACACCATCTTCACACCATTATAGCTCATTTCGATGAAGTCACTATCGAACAGGTCAAGAGACGTTTCCTTGCCGTCCTTCTTCGCCTTCATGGTTACACTGAACTGTTTCTCTTCGTCACCTTCTGTGAAAGTAAGCGATAACTCAAACAGTTCTTTCCCCTTTATCTCATTTTCTTTCTGTTCCATATCTAATTTAAAACATTAAAACTTCAAAAACATATTAACAAGTAAGTTTCATCTATTCCTTTGCATCCGCAATATTGCTTTCGCAAACATCGATGATGTCTTGAAACTTCTTGTCCTTTGCCTGTGCAAGCTTCTCTTCTGCCATAGTCTTGATTGCCTCGAACTCTTCTAGAGAGACTTCGATATATGTTTTCTTTCCCTTCTTGCGAGCAGAAATCGTCACTTCGTAGCCATCTTCGCAGTCCATACTAAAGGAAGTAATAGCTGCATTGGAGTCCTTGCACATCTGTATTAAGCACTTTGCAACTCCTTCCTCATGCTTGGTAGGAGTGCAATCTATCTTGTTTTTACTCTGTGTCATTATTATTATATTCAAATTGTTACTACCCTACTTTGTTCAAGATGCCAAATTGGCATTTTGAACATAATCTATTATATTTTTAATGCGTTTTCATCCATTCATCTACGCTTTTTTCTATGTCGAGATATGGAAGAAGCTTCTTTGCCTTTTCCACAAAGGCTTTTATATACCTCGTCCGTTCTGTCACATCTCTATGTAGATGTTCAATGGATTTAGAAAACTCTTTTAAACTATTTAAACACAAGTAGCTTAGAGGATGGCTGTCTTTATGCCAATAATCAAGCTCTTCAGCAATCTGAGGATATTCCTCTCCCAAAACGTGCCCTACTACATCTGTTTCTCCACTCTCATAGAGAACATAGAAGATTACGTCTGGTATATCAATAAACCCATTATCGTGAACTCTAATAAACTTCTTGTTCGTCTCACAGTTAATGATTTTCTTTACAATATCCATATCTATGAATTTTAATTATTAATATCTAACTACAGCCACCTGCAAGCCTCGCTTGGTAGCCGTATCTATCATGTTCTTTGTTCCCCGGCTTTTGCCGTTCCAGAAGGCAATGAGAGCATCAGCACCACTGGCATGACCACTTATGACCACGATGTCTTCTGGCTGCTGATTTTGAAGACAGTAGTCACACTTCTCTTTCAACAACTCATAGTTATCGAAATCTCTGCATCCTACAATGATGACTCTGTATTTAGAGATTAAATTATGATCAACCTGTTAGCTGCATCTACTTCTTCTATACACATTATATTGTTTGTTTATAAGTTATACTTCAAGTTAAAGGCTCTAGTTTGTATCAAAGCCTTCCTTGCATAAACTATCCACCGAAAATCTAAGTTTGACACCTATTACATAATAAGGCATCATCTACAACTATTCATCTTTAAAGAAGAACAATATCCCTTTCATTCCAATATCAAAGTCCCTACAAAGGTATAAAAAACGAGAATAACCACCAAACTATTAGCTAATATTTTTGACTTTTTACACTTTCAAGATGATTAGAAGCTATCAAAAGCAAGAAACAACTAATAGAATACCAAATGTATCTGTATAACTTTAATCCTTGTTGTAGTGGAAGATGGTCTCGTACTCCCCACAAAATACAGTGATACAGTTTAACAATTTTGTCTTAATCCTTGTTGTAGTGGACTATGGTCTCGTACTTTAAGACTTTTCTTTTAATTGATTATTAACTTAATAGTCTTAATCCTTGTTGTAGTGGACTATGGTCTCGTACATTAAAACTATGATCAATTTTTCAAATTTCAAGTGTCTTAATCCTTGTTGTAGTGGACTATGGTCTCGTACAGCTACGAAGATTAAAGTTGCTGCTTGTGGTCGCAAGTGTCTTAATCCTTGTTGTAGTGGACTATGGTCTCGTACTCGACCTTATAAGACATTACTGATTATCAATAAGTTAAAGAACGTCTCTAAAGAAATATTCACTTTCCTTAACTGAAATTTAACCATTTCTTAGCGTGTGCAAAGGTACGACTTTTTTCCGAGATATGCAAGCCAATTATTCTTAAAAATCAAACCCACAAGAAGGCTAAAATTTACAGCAGTTAACAAATGAATAGAAAACACAACACCAAATATAAAGTTAGCCACCACTCATAAAGAAATCATCCTAAAGAGTGATGGCTAAAATCAACTATATTTTTGACAAAATACTTTCTATATCATCCATCCATTCTTCCACTTTATTAATGATTTTCTCAACATCTTGCGGATCTTTATTGAACCCTGCATGATTGTAATCATTGCGCAAATCCCTTATACGCTTAAAGCAGGTAACAAACTGCTTATTCTCCCAGATTACGGAATCTGCTAACAGTTTCTCTGCCAAAGCAGGATTATTAAAAACAGTTTTTTCATTTGGACGGGTCTTTGCCCTTAAACACTGTCCTATCAGCTCACGAAAGTTCTCTTCTTTACAATCCAATTCGAAATGACAACATAAGAATGTTATCAATCCTTCCTCCAATAAGGTAGTTGCCTGCTGATACATCTTATTTTCACAACACCATCTGGCCGCCTTGATACAATTCAAGACGTCTTCCTTCGCACCAAAGATATCTAGAGACTCTTTTATCTTTTCAAACACAGGTTTTAGCTGTGGAATCGTGACTTTCTGTATATCTTTGGCAGCCTTTTCCAATAAGCCAACATTCTTGTTCTCAATGATAGTCAAGCCCCTACAAGTGATACGCTCACCCACCAAATCTTTCAGACGATTGACAAAAGCCCTCAATAGCTTGACGTCATCAGTTCGGGTACTTGGATCTTTCAGAATAGGGTTGATGGAAGATTCCGACAACTCATAAAGCTTCTCAACCTGACCATAACGCAAATAATCCGAGGCAGCCAACGTCCAGTCCTGCAGAACAGAAAGTGGCAGCAGATCCATTATAGGCGCGATATTGCTCTCCTTGTCACGAGCCTCGTAATTACCATAAAAGATAGCCTTTACCTTCACATTCTTAAGCAACTTGGCATAGTTGACAAGCACCACCAGCAGCATAGGAAGATAACGGAAACTGTTGGTGATGTCAAGATACAGTTCATCACCCTCCTGAAGCTTATCAAAGATAATCTCAAATATCTCCCACATCTCATCACTATCCTTCCCATCCGGAATCGCTATATCCTGATAAGAGAGATTCATATCCAGCAATATCTTCTCCAATCCCTGATACGCTACCTCCTTCTGAAGCTTGGCACAGAAACGGGTCTCCAGATTCTTGTCCCAGTTATTCTTTCTTGCCAAATCCGTCAGGAGCATAAGAACCAGGTCGTTTTCTCCTCCCCAGTTCTCCTGCTGCTGTAGATATTCGAGTAAACTCTTCTGTACAAAAAGAGTCTCACTTCCCGTAAAATCATCCTTTCTGTATAGGCAGGTCTCATAGAAAGCCACTCCCAATACAGATAAAAAAACTCTTCTACTCATAAAGCTTAATCCTGATAATTTTCAAGAGACTTCTTCAAATTATGAACAAGCTTATCTCTTAAACTCTTTGGCTCCATGACAGTAACCTTGCTTCCATATGACAAGATTTTGCTCCTCAACTCAAAGTTGTCATACACATATAAAGATACGTAAACATAATCCTTGTCTCCATCACTTTCAAAAAGCTCTTCCTGGGAGGTATGAATAGGCTTGCTCTCTATATATGGATACTCACCACGATCTATACGTAACTTCACTAAAATCGGTTCCGCACCATCCGGCTTGGTTACACCCACCACATTTTCAAAGTAAACAGAAAAATCAACATCACATTCCTTATAATGAATATGCTGGTTGGCCTCCATCTTGAGAATTCGGTCCAGAGCCAGGTTGTAGATTTTTCCCTCCACCTCGTCTCTGTGCCTGGTGGCAATGAGATACCATCGCTGGTTATACTGCTTGAGGAACTGAGGAAATACGGTCCACTCACGCTTACCTCTTCCAGGAACCTCATATCTAATGTCCATGGTCTGATGCTGTATGATAGCCTTGAGTAAAAGCTCCAGCAAATCATGAGGTTTCACCCTTCCATGAGATTCCAGTAATACTTTCTCAAAAGAAATGACAGGACGATTATTATCGTCATACCCCATGAACTTGTTGATTTCATCAGTCATGGTGGTCAAGGAAGACTCCAAGCCCAATCCCAGGAAATCACCCAAAGCTTTCTTGATCTTATTTAAATTGCATAAAACCACTTGGTTGGCTGCAGAATTACCCTTAATAATAGAGGAGCCAATATTTTGATATACAAAACATTGACAACCGTCTCTTTTCTGCTCTCTGTTAATTTTAAGACCATAATCAGATTCAATTTGTTCCAAATACTTACGATACATACGCTCAGAAGTATCTGTATTTAATCGCTGATTACAGTACTTATGGATTTCCTTTATTGTCATCGGACGCTCATACTTACGCAAACATTCATCTATGAGTTCCAAGCGCTTCTGATACGTTATGATACCTTTTCCCATAATCTTTAAATTATTAGTTAATGTATTTACCCACCGTAATAAGCGATGTTCTTAAACTTTCAATAATCTTGCCCGAAGAGAAATCACTCTCCAAAGCGTGAGCCACAACATTTCTGTTTTTGGTAATCTCGAAATATACTCCTCTCAACTCAAATGGTATGAACTCCTTGTCATTGCAAATAACATCCTTAATTTTCTGACGCTCATCCTTGTCAAAAGGGTCGTGATTTGCAAGCTGACAGGCATAGGAAAGAATGCTCTCCTGCAAGGAAATCAAGGCAGCCGTATAGTTCATATGCTTAAACTGCCACTGGGCCAGCTGATATTGGAACCGTGCTGGATCCTGCTCGGTTCCCTTGAAATTATTGAGAAAATCCTTCACCACCGGCTTCACAATCATTTCAGGAAGCATAGAATCAAAATCCTTTTTCATCAAAGCTCTCAAAGACTGGGTCTCCTGAGAGATGGCATACAGATGGTTGAGATTCATCACATCCGAGAAATGCTTCAAACGATTGGTCACATCCGGATCCTCCTGCTGAATGAGCCCTGCAATCTGATAGGCATTTCCATACTGCTTGAAAGCCATGGCTCCCACAATCCAGTCATTGAGTTTGAGGATTTTCTTCAAATCCACAATCGGAGCATAACCATACTCCTTGCTCATCTCTATCATACCATAATATATATGAGAGATTCTGATATTCTTGCTGCTGACATTCCTCAGATAAAGAAGCAGATTCATGATGGTAATAGGCAATGAGCGGAAAGAATGGGTAACATCCACGATGAGTTCATCTCCCGTAGAGAGCAACTGGTTCAGCTGCAGGATGATGTTGATATTCTCATTGATTTCCTCCTCATTCACGCCATATCTTATGAGAGCAAGATGGGCATCCTTTCCAATAGCAGCCTCTATCTCCTTGACATGAGGGATATACAATTCACTCTTGCTGGTTGCCGCTTCACAATGTTCTGCGATTTCACAATAGACATCCTCGTCAACCACACCGCCGTTCTTCTCCTGAAAATAGCGATATACCTCTTCCCACATACAATGGGCAGTACCGATCAATATGACCTTATCTATATTCTGTGTTTCATAAAGAGCAGCTGCCATAAATGAGTATTCACCCAGATTCTCTTCACCCAGATGATAAGAAGCCCTGCGATATTCACGGGCAGACTTCTCCTCCCCCAATGTCCCCTTGTTCACCAGAGGACCTGTACCGATAAATGATATGAGTACCTTTGCCATAATATTACTGATTAAAGTTTTTAAATCTATCAGGAAGCTCCCTTCTGGAAAGCGTACCAAAGCCCACGCTACCACTCTTTCCCAACGCAATGCCGTCAGGAAGTTCCATGTTGCTGACAAACATCAGATCAAAGGTGTCAAACTTCACATGCTTGTAGCTCTGTTCCACAGGCTCTTTCAATTGAGTGATGGCACATTCTATCTTTTCAGCTGCATGATAGCCAATCCCCTTCAAAAAGGAAAGGATGTTGCCCGTGATGACCTGCTCCAGAAAATTTACCTTGTCGGTAAGAGCCAGCATGGAATGGTATTTCTTGAAGTTCTCATCAGTAAGACCGATATAACAGCTCAGACGATAAAGCTTCGGAGACTCTTCTATCTTCGGAAAATAAGGAGTCAGCGTACAATCCTCAACATGAAACTCCATCTCCTTCTGTCCTATCTTGAGACTGGCAGGAAACTTACTCACCAATTCCATCACTGCCATGGCTGCTTCCGCTATTCCGACGAGACAAACATGCCTGTCTATCACCTTGTACTGAACCAGGGGATATCCATATCTCAGCCCATTTGCCTCATGATTATGAAAATAAGGATTTTCCCTGCCTGCCAAATCAATAATGGCCCCACGAAAACACCTGAGCCCAACTGAACTCAGGTTTTCCTTAAATTTCAATATCGCTATGTTAGTTGCTTCCATTTCTTGTTTTTGTGGCGAAAATACAAAAAAAATCCGATAAAACGCATTTTTTTGCTGAAAAAATAGTTTTTCCCATCTTTTTTTTATACTTTTACACCCACAATCTTAAAACAAAACAAGATGGAGAAAAATAAATACATATATGGAGCCTCCATACAGGGCATTCAAGGATTTATCTTCTCTACCAACTCACTTAAAGATGTCGTTGGTGGCAGTGAGTTGGTTGAGAAGGTATGTACCACTCTGTTTGAATCCACCTATGAGCAAGGGGGCACGTCAATCATCAAAGCAGCCGGTAACATCAAATGTGTCTATGACAACCTTCAGGAATGTGAGAAAACCGTTCTGGAGTTTCCAAAAACAGTGATGCTGGCGGCGCCCGGTATCACCATCAGCCAGGCTGTTGTAAAGGTAACGGAAGAAGAGTTCAAAGCAAACTTCGCTTCCTGCATGGATCAGCTGGAGAAAAAGCTGAAGATCCAACGCAATAAACCTTCCAAGAGCATGACTGTAGGTTCCATGGGCGTAGAACGTTCAAGGACCACAGGTCTTCCAGCCGTCACTCAGGAAAGTCAGGAATACCTGGATGAGGGAACACTAAAGAAACGCAACTTATCAGTCGGCGGCAAGGCTACCATCACCCTGGCAGAAAAGAGCTTTGGCATCAAGGAACTCTCCCCAAAAAACATCGCCTTGGACATTAAGGACCTCACTGGAGAGAATGACTGGATTGCCATTATCCATGCAGATGGTAATGGTCTGGGGCAAATCCTGTCCAAGTTCAGCGGTTCCCCAAAAGAATTTGAACTTTTTTCCACAAACCTCAATCAGGCTACCTGCCAGGCAGCTCATGCAGCCTTCAAGAAAGTATATACCGCTGAAAACTACAGACAAGATTCAAGCATCTTCCCTTTCCGTCCTGTGGTATTGGGTGGAGATGACATGACCATGATATGCAAGGCAAGCCTTGCCCTTGACTACGTGAAGGTCTATCTTGAAGAGTTCGAGAATGCCACCAAACAAAAGCTGGGCGCAGAGAATGGACTCACCGCATGCGCAGGTATTGCCTTCATCAAGTCTTCCTATCCATTCCACTACGGATATGACCTGGCAGAAACCCTCTGTACACAGGCTAAAATCGTTTCAAAGAATCCACTCATCCAGAAAGATGCCCCAAATGCACCATCGAGTGTGATGTTCTATAAGGTACAGGGCAGCTTCATAGAAAGCTATCCTAATATGATTCTGAAGGAAAAGACCCCACAAAAGGGACTATCCTTCAACTTCGGACCTTACTTCCTGCACCAGACGGAGGAATACTGGACGATAGAAGACCTGAAAGATGCAGCCAATCAACTCAATGGTAAAGAGGGCAACGTAGCCAAGACCAGCATCAGAAAATGGATGACCGCCATGCACCAGAACACAGAAATGGCCAAGCAGGCAGCCAATCGCAGCTATGCCATGCTCTCAGCTTCTACCAAGGGAACTTTCCAAAAAGCCATCACCCCTCAGAAGAGAACACTGTCTGAAGATGCGTTCTATCCTGCAGCGGATCTGCTGGACTTAAATACAATTCTCACCCAAAAAACAAAGGAAGGATAAAGCAATGAAAGACTTAAATATAAAAATAGAGTTCTTCTCACCATGGCATTGCGGGTCGGGACTCTCTGCCGGAGCAGACGCAGACTCCCTCGTCATCAAGGACACCAATGGGCTGCCATATATTCCCGGCAAGACGATCAAAGGCCTCATTCGAGAAGCTGTAGAGGACTATGCTGCCCTCAGAGGTCTGGACATGGACCTGGAGAAAGCCTTCGGCAAGGCAGCTACCGCTGAAGAAGTGCTGCCATCCGGCACCCTGTTCTTCACCAATGCTACCCTCAAAGAATACGAGGCTGAAAGTATCCTTTCCAACCATGTGGAAGACCTGCTATATATAAATAAGGTGGCAACAGCCATTGACGAAAAAAACGGAATCACCCAGGAGCATAGCCTTCGCACCATCGAAACCACCATTCCATGCACGCTCTATGCAACAATCCTTTATGTGGATGATGACATGGAAAGCGTACTGGAAGCGGCACTTGGCTTCATCAAACATATGGGAACAGGCAGAAACAGAGGCTTGGGCAGATGTAAATTCAGTATAGAGAAAGGAGGTAAGGCATGAAAACTCTTCAATTCAAATGTAAACTGCTCTCAGATGTCATCCTGAACCAGCGAGCAGCCACAGAAGGAAACCAGGAATCCCTGACCTTCATTCCAGGCAACTGCTTCCTGGGCATCGTAGCTAAAGACTACATGAACTTCCAGCCCCAAGAGCAGGCAGAAATCTTCCATAGCGGACATGTAAGATTCGGTGACGCACATCCGGCATCCAAGGATGCCAAGACAAGAAGCCTCCATGTTCCTGCATCCCTCTTCTACCCAAAGCTCAAATCCTTGAGTGAAGAAAGCTATATCCACCACTTCTATAGCCGCTCAGATGACAAGCATGGTGCTGGTGGCCAGCCACAGCAGCTCAAGCAATGCCGCGAAGGCTACTATGAGTTTGCAGAGAACGAGGCTAACGCAGTAGAGAGTCTGAAGAACTTTGCCATCAAGAGTGCCTATGACAGAACACTTCGCAGAAGTAAGGACAGCCAGATGTTCGGATATGAAGGACTGGAGAAGGGAAGCGAATTCTATTTCTCCGTAGAGATAGACAATGAAGCCCTTGCCCCTATCATCGAGGAAAAGCTGACAGGAAGAAAACATGTGGGTAGATCCAAGACTGCACAGTATGGCCTCATTGAAATCACGAAAGCTTCCTTCCAGGAAATTCCATCTGCAGCATCCCAGTTCTCCATCAATGGAAGCAACTATATCACGGTCTATGCAGATGGCAGACTCATCTTCCTGGATGAAACAGGAACAGCAACCTTCCAGCCAACAGCCCAGATGCTGGGACTCAACGGAGAAATCGACTGGGAGAAGTCACAGATCAGAACCTTCCAATATGCTCCTTGGAATGGCAAGCGCCAAACCAGAGATGCAGACCGTGTGGGTATCGAAAAAGGCAGTGTCTTCGTTGTCAAGCTTGATGAGCTGCCAACACTCTCACAGCTTCCTTCCTATGTAGGCAACTATAAGAATGAGGGATTCGGTAAGGTCATCTACGGATGGAACCTGCTGCAAAAGGCAGGGGAAAATGGTCAGACAGCCCTTCAACTCACCCATAAGACAAAAGCTCAGGCTACAGAGACAAGAGCGCTGGAGGGAACACCGCTGCTAGCATTCCTGGCAAGAAAGAAGCACAAGAACAGTTCTTCTGTCTATATCTATGAACAGGTGAACAATTTCGTCAGTAAGTACAAGCCATTGTTCTCACAAGGCAAATTCTCTTCTCAATGGGGTGCCATCCGCAGCATCGCCCTCCAGCATGCTACCATGAACAAGATTCTCCTTGAACTCTTCGACAAGAAGGAATTGAAAAAGCGAGAGCCGTCTCCAACAGATCCAAGAACGGAAGTCATAGAGTCAATCGGCTATATTACCCATGGAATCAAGGCCAAGGACTGGAAAGCCAAGCAGAGAGACAAAATCCTCAGAGAGTTTATAGAGCAGATGGGTAACAACCAGGAGTATGGAGACCTGTCTCAAAGAGCATTAGTTAACCTTGCCTCTGAAATGGCAAAAAAACAATAGAGCAATGCAGATAACAAAATATAAATATCGCATGATCGCGCGCATCACCCTGGAGGCAACATCACCTCTGGCAGTGGGTAGCGGTGAGAAGGACATCATTACAGATGCACCTGTGGCAAGAGACGTGAATGACCTGCCATATATCCCGGGCACATCACTCATGGGCATCATCCGTCACAGCCTGAAAGACCTGAAGGAGAGAGACACTATCTTTGGATACCCGAATAAAGACCAGAATAAAGACAAGGGAGAAGGCTCCAAAGTCCTCATTTCCGATGCACTACTCCTGGGCAGCAACCAGAAGGCCATGGACGGACTTAAGAACATAGAGCAGGATGAGTATCTCAAGGCCTTTGAGGTACTGCCAATCCGCCAGCATGTAAGAATCACGGAAAAGGGTACAGGCGCAGACCATGGCAAGTTCGACGAACAGGTTGTGTATAAAGGCACCCGATTCGTCTTCGAGATGGAACTCCTCTCTGAAACGAAGGATGACGAGAATATGCAGAACATTCTGAACACCATCTCCTCTCCTACCTTCAGAGTCGGCAGCGGAACGAGAAACGGCTTCGGAAGCATGAAGGTCGTGAGCTTGAAGTACGCAAGCTATGACCTGACTCAGGAAAAAGACCTCGATGCCTACCTGAAAAAGTCATCATCGCTGGAAGAGGACTGGAATGAGGCCATCGAGAAGAAGCCAAGCGAACTGCAGGGGGCTGACTGGATCAAATATACCCTCACTCTCAAGCCTTTGAACTTCTTCCTGTTCTCTTCAGGATTCGGAGACGAAGATGCCGATATGACACCCGTAAAGGAAAACTATGTGGACTGGTCAACTGGCAAGCCAGAAATCAAGGAAGCCAAGAGCCTGATACCGGCAACATCCGTCAAAGGAGCCATTTCACACCGTACAGCCTACCACTGGAACCGCCTTACGAAGCACTTTGTGGACAACGCAGAGGCTATCGCAAGCGACAGAAACAAGGCATGCCTGGATATCTTCGGCACCACACTGGACGAAGGAGACATCAAACCATCCAGAGGAAAGGCCATCTTCTCAGATGTCTTCATTGAGAACACGGACTCAAAGGTTCTTCCTCACATCAGGGTAGATAAGTTTACCGGTGGAGTGATGGACGGTGCCCTGTTCCAGGAAAAGGTAAGCACAGCGGAAAACCAGGAACTCGTGGAAGAGATCTGGGTTGAAAAGGAAGCCCTTCAAGACGAATATGTCAGAAAGGCATTCGAGAAAGCCCTCCAGGACATCTGCGACGGCCTCCTGCCACTGGGTGGTGGTACCAACAGAGGAAATGGTATATTCATCGGAACACTTAACATACAAGAGTAAGCATGGAACATCAGATAAAAAATGCAAAATATGAAGGCTACCTCTGGCAAAGCGACCAGAGCAAGCCAAGAATCATAGGAGAAGGAGAACCTCTTTCTCTTACCCTTACAGACGGCGAGAATCCTTTCGTCGTAGAGGGACTGCTGTGGAACCCGGAAGAAAACACTTCTATCCAGATCCGTTATGTGGATGGAAATTACTTCGTAACAACATACGAGGTAAAGCAGGAAGAACTGGATGGCTCTGCCACCACAACTCCGGTTACCTACCTGCCACACCGTCTTCCTGGCGTGAAGGCACTAAAGTTCCTGCGCCAGTGGGAAGAGGTGAAGGATGAGCTTTGTGAAAACATGCCTACCCTTCAGCTCAAGGCAAACATATTCGTTGGATTTGAAAAATAATGGAGGAACTGCAAAATGAAAATTACAGCACCCTATAATTTCGTGCCACTCAATGAAAAGGTGTTCTACCCTTCCTGGAGTGAGCAGGTTACCCAGGACTTGCCATTCTCAGACTCAGAGGATGGAGTGATCGAGGTGAAAATCAAGAACGTATCTCCTCTTTTCACACGCGATGGTGCACTAGAGAAGCACTCTGCCCATATCATGGGTAAGGACGGAAAACGCCACTACTTCATCCCAGGCACCACCATCAAGGGAATGTTGCGTGAAATCATAGAAATCATGTCCTTCGGCAAGATGCAGGAGGACAAGGACTTCCAGAACAGATGGTTTGGTTATCGTGATGTGGCCAACAGAATGAATAAGGCTAAAAGCGCCGAATACCTCAATAAGGTAAATAATGCCATACCAGGCTGGCTCTCAAAGGAAGGTGAGAGATATTTCTTCACCCCATGCGATGGACAACTGGAAAAGATCAATAGCATAGAAGTAGGCTTGAATTTCCCAGGATATAAACCAAATGGCTCTGTCTGGGAAACCAATGTTTCAGTAGGCTCGGATTCCAACCATTATCCTACCTATCCTGAGAGAGAAAAAGATGGAATAAGCTACCGAATCGTCTGCACAGGACTCATGCAAGGCAAGAAACATGAACTGCTGTTCCCTTCAGACAGAGGTGAGAGCATCCCTTTAAGCGAAGAAACCATCAGAGCCTTCAAGAGTATCTATGAAGGAACTCCAGATTTCGCCAAGGAAAAAGAAGGAAAAGGCTGTTTCCTGATGGCTCTTGAAAAGGGTTATGAAATACCGGTATTCTATCTCAAGATGCAAAATGGTCAGGAGATCCTCGGCATGTCCAGAATGTTCAAACTCCCATTCAGAAACAATGTACGCCAACAGGTAGAAATCCTACAAAAGACCGATAAGACCAGACACGACCTGGGAGAAACCCTGTTTGGATACACAGGAGACGACAACCTGAAGGGAAGAGTGCAAATCAGTCATGCCTTCATGGAGGGAACAGTAGAGGACTCTGAGCTTATAGAGACAAAGGGAATTCTGGGAACCCCTAAGGCCTCCTACTATCCTCTGTATCTGAAGCAACAGCATTCACCATACAAGACCTATGATGAAAACGAGGGTATCGCAGGAAGAAAGCTATATAGAATCCACTCTAAGGGAACCACCACCCAGCTTCCACAAGGAGAAAACAAGAATGTGGGAACAACATTCAAGGCCCTTCCTGCCGGACAAACCTTCACCCTGAGAATCTCCTTGCATAACACAAGAGAAACTGAGATTGGAGCTATTTTGGCTGCCCTGACTTTCAATATGACTCCAGATGTATTCTTCAACCTGGGTATGGCCAAGGCTTTTGGCTTCGGCAAATGCCACATCAATAAGGAAGACATCACCCTTCGCGGCTTTAACCAGGACATGAACTACTATATGCAGCGCTTTGAGGAAATGATGTCGGTGTTCACTTATGAGAACTACCAGCAGTTGTGGGCACAAACCGAAAGCATCACTCAACTCGTCAATATCCTCAGTGAACATACAGACGAAGAAGTCAGAATGATGGAGATGAAAGAGTATGGAGACAGCAAGTTCGAGAAGAAGAATCCATTCAACAAGATCCAGGAAAAAGGTACACCAATCCACTCATGGCTATCTGATGAAGACAAGGATAAGATCAGAGACCTTGCACTCAAGGCTAAAGGTGAAAGAGCAGAAAAAGAAGCCCGCAGATCACTCTCCGAGCAATATACCCTTGCCAAGAGCTATGTAGAAACCAAGGAATACCAAAAGGCAAAGGAACTCTATAACGCTATCATGGACGAACTCCTCAAAAAAGGAATTAACATCCAGGAAGAAAGACAAATCGTTGCCGATATAGAGGAACAGATTGCCAAGCAGGAAGAAGAGAAAAAGCAACAAGCAGCAAAAGCTGCCAAGGACGCAAAAAAAAGAAAACTTGAAGCTGGTCTTGGCACCACCCTTGACAAACTCGCAGGTGATGGCGTTAGCTATAGCATCAAAGACTTCAAGGTATGCTTCCAGAAAGTAGAGATATGGCTGAAAGACTCCGAGGCATCACAGCTCAATGAATCTGACAGCAACGACCTCTACAACACCTCAATGCGCTTGCTCCAAGAACCATCCAAGAAGGAAGTGAAGGAACTTGCCAAGCCATTTGACAAGAGTGGTATCTGGAAAAAGCTGACCAGTTTCCTAGGCGAAGACAAGGCCAAGGAACTCTATGATTCCTACCAGAAATAAGAAAAAGAAGCTTCTGCTTAATGAAATAAGACAGGAGAGGTCCAAATAGGACAGAACAGAACATAAGAATATCAGAATAGTAAAATCAATCCCATACCAAGGCAACCAACCTTGATATGGGATTTTTTCATATAACAGATAACCATACCAATTAACCAAAACAACCAATGAATAACTCATAACCAATCATCCTAATCCTTGTTGTAGTGGAAGATGGTCTCGTACCCTATTTGGATAGAGGTGTAATCCTTTATGCTTATCCTTCTTAATCCTTATTGTAGTGGACGATGGTCTAATATAGGCCGAGGAGGAAAGCAAGCGCAAGGAAGCCGGGTCTTAATCCTTATTGTAGTGGAAGATGGTCTCGTACTGTTAGTATTCGTTTTACAACTGACAAGTCATTCAGTCTTAATCCTTGTTGTAGTGGTCGATGGTCTCGTACTGTATCACGCATTGATGTGAAGAAGAATCCTAAGACAGTCTTAATCCTTATTGTAGTGGACAATGGTCTCGTACTGCCCCATTCTTACAGTTCATGGATCCAGTTCCAGATAAGTCTTAATCCTTATTGTAGTGGACAATGGTCTCGTACTAATAGAAATAATAACTCTTTAACGAAAATAAAAGTGTCTTAATCCTTATTGTAGTGGACAATGGTCTCGTACAGGTTGCAATGGGAGCAGCAGCAGTACAAGCAGCGTCTTAATCCTTATTGTAGTGGACAATGGTCTCGTACATATAGTAAGAATGCACAGGGTGCTCGCATGGAACAGTCTTAATCCTTATTGTAGTGGACAATGGTCTCGTACTCGACCTTATAAGACATTATTGATTATCAATAAGTTAAAGAGCTTCACTAAACAAATATTGACTTTTCTTAACCGAAAATTAACTATTGCTTAGCGGGTGCAAAGGTACGACTTTTTTTCGAGATATGCAAGCCAATTATTCTTAAATATTTAGCCATTTTTATCCCAAAAATTTAACTCTGTTAACTAAATAGGGAGACAGAACCCTAAAGACAAACGACAAGACCACCCCAAACCACTATTCAGCACTAACAAACATCAGAAAAAGAAGGCTATCTCCTACCATAAATCTAGCATATCTATCACTCCCAACCATTAAAGATTCCAACAACGACAAGAAAAGTGATAAACGAATAATCCATATCCCATATAAAAGGTGTAAAAATCAACCTCTAACCAACAAAATCCTAGAAAATCGAGCCATTGAAATACCACTTCAAAATCCCGCTTTATCTTTGCACCCAGAAATCAAAACCATGTGCCTATGGAGATCGTATTAAATTCATACGGTGCTAAACTTAGCATCAACAATGGAGCTTTCATGCTCAACAATTCAACAGGAAGCCATCGCATACCTGTTAAAGACGTGGATTCCATCTTTGTAGCCAAGAGTGCCGTACTCACATCCGACGCCTTGATACTTGCCATTGAAAATGACATCAGGGTCACGTTGGCCGACAAAGTTGGCAATGTAATGGGCTGTGTATGGAGCCACAAATATGGTTCCATCTCCACCATCAGAAAAGGACAACTGATATTCACGGCATCACAGGATGCAGTGGAATGGATCAAAAAGGTCATTATCCAAAAGATGCAAAACCAACTGGCCCTGCTCCTCATGCTGCAGGTAGATACAGGGCAGAAGGAACTCATCGTTGAGGAAGCTGGCAACAAAATCAGCAAACTCATCACAAAGGTAGATGCCCTAGAAGGATTCACGGTAAGAGAAATCGCCAATAACCTCAGAGCCTATGAAGGCAATGCCTCCAAGGAATACTTCCGGGCATTGAACCAATTCATACCTGAGAAATACCGGTTCAAGGAGCGCTCACAACATCCGGCTATAGATGTTGCCAACGCCATACTCAACTACGGATACGGCATCCTGTATGGAAAAATTGAGAATGCACTCATTCGCTGCGGCATAGATCCCTATATAGGCATTCTCCACAGAGACGAGTATGGAAGACCCGTCCTTTCCTATGATATGATAGAACTCTACAGGGTATGGATAGACTATATCGTCTATTCCCTGCTGGCCCAGAACATCATAACAGAGGACTACTACTCCCGAGACGAAAGAGGAGCAGTATGGCTGGAAGCCCTGGGAAGAAGAGTCATCATCCAGTCAGTCAATGACTACCTCTCAGAGAATGAATCCATCAAGGGAATGACCAGGAGCAGAGAAACCCATATATTTCTCTATATGCAAAAATTCGCACAACAATTAAAACACTACTAATATGAAAGAGCAGACTGTATCATTGGGAACCAAGATCGTGGCTGCCAATGAAAAATTGACATCTATCAACATGATAGACCTATTCGAGATGATTGCTCACCCAGAGCCATCACTCAGAAATCAGACAGAAGTCCTGCGCAGTATCCAGCGCATGGACAACGCCAAATACAACCTGATGAAAAAATCACTCCCCTACTTTGTCTGCGCCCACTTTGACCCAGACTACAGAAGAAAGGAAAACTTCTCATCAGTATCATCATTTGTCCTGGACATAGACCATGTGGACGAGAAGAGCATCCAGCTGGATGAGCTGAAAGCAGAACTGGCAAAAGACGAGCGCATCGCCATGATGTTCACCTCTCCTAGCGGCTGTGGCTTGAAACTCATCTTCCTGCTCGACAAACCATGCCTGGATGAAAACATCTATTCATCATTCTACAAGCAGTTCGCCTGGGACTTCGCCAAGGAACATCAACTGGAAACATTCATTGACCTCAAAACCAATGACGTGACCAGAGCCTGCTTCATTCCTGCGGACGACCATGCCATCCTTAACATGACAGCCACACCTGTCAACTTGGAGAACTATGTGGATCTGGATTGCGTAGACCTGTTCATCAAGGAAGACAAGATGCCAAGCATCAGCCAAGAGAAACAAGTACAGGACCTGGAACCAGTAGAAAAGAATCTGGATCCTGACCGGGAAACCATGAACAGGATCAAAGAAAGATTGGAACTGAGCCAAAAGAAGAAACTGCCCCAGGAAGTACGCCCTATCTATGTTCCCGAGGAAATCACCAACATAGTCACTGACCTGAAGCAATCCATAGAAGAAACAGGAGTGGAGCTGTATGATACCAGAAACATCCAGTACGGCATCAAACTCATGTTCCGTACCCATCAACTGAAAGCAGAAATCAACCTGTTCTTCGGGCACAAGGGATACTCGGTGGTAGAATCTCCCAAGAGAGGAACCTCCATGCAACTCAATGGCATGATGGCGCAACTGGTGAATGATTACATACAAACGCTAAGATGTACCTCATGAAAGGAAACCATCTCATCGAAACCAGACTGATTGGTCAGGCCGGCTTATCCGGCACTGGAACCATCGGTAGAGTAACGGGGAACTTAGACGAGCTCCCCACCCTACCGGAAAGAATCAGACAGATACTGAACATCATCTCTTCAGCAGAAAGGAAACCAGGATATATGATATGCTTCATCATGTACGACATCACCAGCAACAAGGTCAGAACATTGATAGCAAAATTCCTACTGAAAAAAGGATGTACAAGGGTCCAGAAGTCCATCTTCATGGCAGACATGCCATCTGATGAAGTTCAAGACATAGCCCAGAAACTTACAGAGATTCAAAAGATGTATGATAACAACGACAGCATACTGATTGTCCCACTATCAGAGGACTATGCCAGAGCCATGAAGATCATTGGTCAGGAAGTAGATATCGATCTTATCCTGCATTCCAAAAACACCCTGTTTTTCTAGGCTTAAACACAAAATCAAGGAAAAATGAGCCAGTGAAATATCATTTCACGATGTTCAAGTACCTTTGCACCCGAAATAAAACGAAAGCTATTTCTCCCCACTTCTGTAGGAGGATAGCAATGTACAAAATATAAAGTAATAAAAACAAAAAAGCAAGAGAACAATGAAATTCATCAACTTAACACCCCACACCATCACCTTGAATGATGGTACAAGCTTCCCTACGGAAGGAAATGCAAGAGTAGCAGATACCTATACCGAGTTCAACGCAAGCGGTGTCTGCAAGGTCAAGCACGGAGCAATCGAAGGTCTCCCGGAACCAGAAGCCAACACCACCTTCATCGTATCGGCCATGGTACTCGCAGCAGCAAAGGAAAAAGGCAGAGAAGATGTGGTAGCCCCTGCTACCGGACACCCTGAGTGCAAAAGAGAAAACGGCTTCATCGTCTCTGTCCCTGGATTCGTCCACTAGACAATGCCACAGGCGCATATAATAAGGTATGGTAGACCCTCTCAACCGACAAAATCAAGGAAAATTGAGTCAGTGAAATATAGTTTCACCGAGTTTCACTAAATTTGCACCCAGAAAACCAAAGCCGCTATGGTTAAGTAAGTTAGCGACATTAGAGATAATAATAAATTTCAAACATTATGACAATTTTAAGTATTATCATCGGGATCATCATCCTACTGGATGTATTGACATTCCTGGTAAAAGCTACCGGCAATGCAAGTAACTTCATGTGGTACCTCTGCCGCCCACTCTGGGGTATCCTCGGCAATGGAGTGTATCAGAACATCTCCATGTTCATCGGTCTCCTCATCCGCTTGGCAGAAGCCGTCGTACTCACACACATCGTAGAAAACCTCTTCAGACAGTTAGTAGCATGAGCAAATTCACCATTCCAAGCAGGGCTTCCTACCAGGTTAGGAACCCTGCATCAGAAGAAAGTCCCTTCCTAGAAGCAGACTGGGCCCCAATCAATGCCCATCAGGTATATCAAGCCTTGAAAAGAATGCAATGCAGAAATCACCAGGCAACATCAGCCTATAAATGCAAAGGTTTGGGAGCCCCATACAAGACAAGCCAGCAACAGGAAAACTGGCTAGGAGCAATCATCAATCATTTCAATCAAAATACAAATATTCAGTTAAAACATATCAAGACTATGTGCAAATTCAACAAATTCAATGGTAAAGTTACCAACTACTGCAGCAACATGTATGTCATCGAAGTAGATGACAAGACTATCTACATCCCATTCAGCGTGATGCATAAATTCCCGGCATTTCCACAATCCATGATGGAAGATGGTCACCTCAAGATCGGCGTAACAGTCATCATGGTGAAAAAAGACGAGAAGACATACTACCCTGACCATGAAACCTACGGAGTCAACAACAATCAGGAACATAAGCTGAACATCGATGGTACTTACCTGCTCAAGGATACAAAAGCGTATAAGCAGTCCAACAGCCTTCCAGAACTGATGGCTCAACTCAGCACACAGCTGCCTTCACTTCAAGAGGACCTGAGATTGGAAACACTGAAAGTAATCTCAGCTATCAACATGACAGAGGAGCAAAAGGTAGAGAAACTTACATCCATGGTAGACTTCCCATTGGACTTCGTAGAGTCACAGACCCTGGAAAAGAAGGCAAGCCTGTTCTATGCACCGGGCAATACCAAGGATGACAGAGCACAACTCAAGGAGATCGTAGAGTCTATCGTTGCCATGTGCAATAGCGAGGAACAGAAACAATGCCAACTCATCGTAGGAGTGAACGACAAGACCAACAAGACTTGCAAACTCCAGGATGAAATCGCCTCCAACTATCCACAGATGGCCAACCTCGACCAGTTCCAGAATACCCTGCTGGTTCCATTCATCAAGTCATACACCTACGACAATGCCCTGCTCATGTCATCCCTCAAATACAACTGGTACAACTACAATGGTGACCTAATCCTCATCATAGACATCAACTACCACGGAGATCCTATCATCTGCAAAGGTGGCAGACTCCCCTACCGATGCGACTCCGCCAAAATGATTGCAGAAGGAGTGGACCTGGTAAACATGGTCAAGAAGCTGACAAGAAATGCCGCATAACATCTAAGGAGGACAGTCCCCCAAAGGCTGTCCTCTGATAATCAGATGAAAAATACCATCAAAGTTCATTCGGAAATAAAACAACTACAGAAAGAAGAAGATAACAAAAATGAAGAGAAATATGAAAAAGTCATTTTTAACAGCAATCGCTAAGCTGCGTGGAGAAAGTGATGCAGATATACAAGGAATCTTCTAGGAGAAGACCGGTATTGATTTATGCAAAATACAAATAAAAAGAATATTCTATGAAGAAGTTATTGCTGTTTATAGCTGGAATCTCAATCCTGTTTTTAGCAGGTTGTTCCAATGGAAATCAGAGTCATGGCAATGAGGGAATGGGAGACAGCCTCCCTGCTGATCCTCCATTGGGTTATGTCATAGAGTTAAAGCCTTTGGGAAAATTCTCACATCAGGAGGCAGAACAGTTGAGAGAAGAACTCGTGAAGCAATTGGGTATCATTCTCTATACGAAACCAAAGGCTTGGGTGGAGGCATCTATATTTGTTGGAGACAAGAAAGAAATACCTGACTCATGTCTCTACAAACCAAGAAACAGGTATTGGGCTGGGGGAATCCTGAAAATGTTGCATGAAGAGCATGGAGGTAATGATGAAATCGTAACGATAGGTTTGACGCATCGAGACATCTCAACTTCTATTCATGGACAATACAACTATGGAATCATGGGATTGAGTTTCCGGCCAGGTGACGCCTGTGTGGTTTCAACCTTCCGATTGAAACGAAAGGATGACTTATGGAAAGTAACAATCCATGAATTCCTGCATTCTCGCGGTTTGCCGCATTGCAAGAAGGATGATTTGAAGTGCCTGATGCAGGATGCCCATGGCAAGAATACTTTCTACATGAAAAACGGACTGTGCCTAGATTGCCAAAAGTCATTAAAAAACATCATTGACAATCAATGAGAGTCCAAACCAACCAAGATTTTTGCTTATAATTTTGTCGCAGGAGTTCCGTAATAAGCATACAGAACCCAAAATACAAAGTAAACTATCATCACTCTATATTCAACTATCTAAGAACTGAAAAGGTCTATTCTTAGGGTATGCCCCATTTGGGTGTACCCTAAAGAATGGACTGCTCAAAAGCAAGCATATCAAAAACAAAAAATCCTCACTAAATCAACCCACTCCAGATTCATTCAAAACCACAACCAAGTGGAAAAAAAAAAAGAACCTTTGGCCAGATGTAAGAGTATGAACACTACACCTACTTAGTTGAGAAGTGACACAGCTCTTTCCCAAACCAAAGGTAGAAAGGCTGATGAAAGCAACAAGGTTAGTGCTCATTTGCCACTATGCAAGTATATCCTACATTTAGTCGTACATACTTGGAAGCAACCTTTCTTTAATGCAGTTGGCACTTCTCAGTCAGCCCAATTCCGACCAATATCCAACTGCCATGCAAAACATTGGTGGACAAAGTAGGAACGTAGCTATGACCTTCCACCGCAATCCAACGTTTCACATGTAAACCACCGATGGACGAAATTACCATCATCAGTCCTTCAAATAATGAAGCCGCCAGACTCGATTTTTCTGCTCTTGGTAGTTGACAGTTGCAAAGATACAACATTCTTTGAAATCACAACACATTAAAGCGCTAATCTTTTGTTAATATTTGAATATCCTTTTTGGATTGTATCAATTGTTCAATGCATTTAGCAGAAAAACACCATCAATAATAAAATACATAGGTACTATCAAACAGAGATAACCCCTTGTTATAGTGAACGATGGTCTCGTACTTATACTTAGTACATCGAACACATGTTCGGATATGCTGTCTTAATCCTTGTTGTAGTGGAAGATGGTCTCGTACAGGAATGGACTGACCTTCAGACTGATGGAGAAGTGTCTTAATCCTTATTGTAGTGGACAATGGTCTCGTACTGTACTTCAAGGACTTTGACCGCAAAGAGTATACGTCTTAATCCTTATTGTAGTGGAAGATGGTCTCGTACTTATACTTAGTACATCGAACACATGTTCAGATATGCTGTCTTAATCCTTGTTGTAATGGAAGATGGTCTCGTACTGCTGCTGACATAGATGATGCGGTAAAAATCATCAAGTCTTAATCCTTATTGTAATGGAGGATGGTCTCCTACCTATTCGTAATATTAATACTACTGAAATGACTAACTAGCCTTAATCCTTATTGTAGTGGACAATGGTCTCATACTAAAGAAAATAATTTAAAATACAAATAAAATGGGAGGTCTTAATCCTTATTGTAGTGGAAGATGGTCTCGTACTTATGGCAAAAGTATCAGTAGGCAAGAATGGTCAGGTGTCTTAATCCTTATTGTAGTGGAAGATGGTCTCGTACCAACTTAACGCGGAAGAAAGGACAATACCAGCCAATATGTCTTAATCCTTATTGTAGTGGAAGATGGTCTCGTACCATTTTAAAAATAAAAATTATGGCAACAATTTCAGTAGGTCTTAATCCTTATTGTAGTGGAAGATGGTCTCGTACTCAACAATGAAGAGTATGATACACCAGTAGTATCAGAGTCTTAATCCTTATTGTAGTGGAAGATGGTCTCGTACCGACATCCGTCACACAGCAATGAGTGCACGTCAGGTCTTAATCCTTATTGTAGTGGAAGATGGTCTCGTACAACAAGACATTAACGAGGTAATCACTGAAGGTAAGGGAGTCTTAATCCTTATTGTAGTGGAAGATGGTCTCGTACATGGTGAGCACAAGGCTACAAATGGTGATAGATTTGGTCTTAATCCTTATTGTAGTGGAAGATGGTCTCGTACACAACTGACAAGTCATTTAAAGGCTTTACTCAAGCAGTGTCTTAATCCTTATTGTAGTGGAAGATGGTCTCGTACTCGACCTTATAAGACATTATTGATTATCAATAAGTTAAAGAGCTTCACTAAACAAATATTGACTTTTCTTAACCGAAAATTAACTATTGCTTAGCGGGTGCAAAGGTACGACTTTTTTTCGAGATATGCAAGCCAATTATTCTTAAATATTTAGCCATTTCCAACCCGAAAATTAAGCTCCATTAACCATTGTACGTTCTTCGCTATAGACTACAAATTCAACAATCAACAAAAAGAAACGCCAAACAATAAGCAAGTCGCCAAGAAGAGCATGAGAAACTTACTCAAAAATTCACTTTGCAGAAACTTATTTCACGTCCCCAGCCCTCCTATTTGTCAAACAACAAACAGTATAAAAATCCAATAAATAAAGGAAAATGCATGAGTCCTGCATATAACTAAGGTATAGAAAGTATTTAAAAACAACAAAAAACAAGAAAAATGAGCCAGTGAAATATCTTTTCACTATATACTCTTACCTTTGCACCCAGAAAACCAAAGCACCTATGGTTAAAGTTAGGAGCACAACAAAAAGAATAAAGACTATGAATACAATGATCAAGAACATTTTAACTAGTTGGGAATCTTCCCTCATCCGCTTCCAAAAGATTGACTGCTGGAATTACTCTGAGAATCTGGCAACATTGGGATGGTACCTACATAACAATGACTGTACAATAGAAGAGTACTACCTGATCAAGTACATCAGAGACAGCATCATCGGAGTGAACTTCAACGTCAAGAGCGTACTCAATGCCATCCAAAAACTCATGAACATGGAAGCAGCAAAAGAGAAAGACCTCACAACCATGCTAGTGAAAATGGATGGAAACAGAGTTGTCCTGAATGGCCAGGATGTACGCTTCAAGAAGGAGACAGAGAAAATCTTCAAGGAGAAGCTCAAGTTCAAGAAAGGAATGCTGCTCCGAAACTTCGACATTGAGACGGAAGCTCCACATGACTCCAAAAAGGTAAGACGCATCGTGGAGAAGAGAATGTGCCAGGCCTATCACCGGATGCACAAGAAGGATGAAGGCTACAAAACCAGCAACAGAGAGAAGTACTGGATGGACAGAGCTACCGCCTTCCAACTGTACAACATCGGACAGAAGGAAAAGACTAGAAACACAAGAAGAGGCGAGTCCACCCACTGGAAATGGAAGAAAGATCCTATCACCAATGAATTAGTCCTCAAGAAGAAGATGGGGTACAAAAACGAAGAATCTGCACAAAAGGCTATAGCCCAATGGAAGATTAATCATCCAAAGGATTCCAGAGAGATGACAGCTTACAAATGCAACTACTGCAACAAGTGGCATATCGGGCACAAATCCAACTTTCAGAATCATCCAGCTATAGACTCCATGATTCCGCAAATGAATGTATGCAGTTAAAACATCAACAACAAAAATGAAGAAAAATATGAAAAAATCATTATTGATAGCAATCGCAATGCTCGCTATAACAGTATTCTCTGATTGCACTGCTAAACAAGTTCCAGAAAGTACTGTCAATACACAGTTACAGAACTCTGTTGACAGCATTGTAAAGCAGGATATGAAGGAGTTTGCTGCTCAAGAAGGTATGGCTATCGTCATGGAGACATCCACAGGTAATCTCCGGTCAGTAGTAGGATGGAAGGAAGATAAAGGGAAAGTGGTAGAGGACACCACCCTACTCTCCAAGGCCCGTGAAACTTTCCTTTTCAGAGGGGCATCCCTGCTTGCAGCTCTGGAAACCGGAAAAGTTACGCTGGACGATATGTTTCATACTTATGCCGGTATTGATGTTATCGGACAGGATACCATCTATGACCATAACTGGCGAAAAGGTGGATATGGAGAACTGACGCTTCTGCAGGGGCTGGCATTCAATTCCAGTATTGCCATTGACAAGGCTGTAGATGTGGCTTATCAAAATAAAGATGTTTTCTTGCAAAAGCTACAGCAAATGGGATTGGAGAAGGATTCTACCTTCAAAGGTTCCTGGCCTGTTTATGCTCTAGGCTTCCATCATAGAAGACCAACCAGCATGGTGAGTTTCTTCAATGCCATTGCCAATGGTGGAAAGATGGTTAGTCCAAAAATGCAGGAAGGTTCCGCCATCGTGGTTGACTCTATGATAGCCAAGAAGAAGAACATTGAATCAATGCAGAAGGCACTTAGATTCTTCATCACAAACGGCTTGGGCAAGAAGGCAGAAACAAAGATGGTCAATGTGGCTGGCATCTCAGGAAGTATCCATACGGAAGATGGCATCTATGCAGACTTCTGCGGCTACTTCCCTATCGAGAAACCGAAATACACGGTATTCGTCAGCTATAAGAGACCAGGGACACCAGCTCCTGGAGGAAACATGGCAGGACGAACTTTCAGAAAGATAGCAGAGTTATTGGAAAAAAACATCAAATAAAACAATACATATGGAGACTATTATTTCAACAATTGTGATTGTAGCTTGTACTTATTTCTTTACTCGAAGAAAAGCAAAGCCTACAGAACAAGAGCCAGATGTCAGTACACAACCTGAGGCTTCCGCCGACATACAGCAAGAAGAAAAGCAGGATGAACCTCCACACACCAAGGATTTGTGCATAGAGCTACTGAAGCAATTAAACTGTGAGGTAACTACTTCAAAAGAGAACGAAAACCGCTTATATTTTCAGTATCAGGGAGAACATTTCATCATTGATGCCACCAACGAGAGTTTCTTCATTGATATTTGGGATCCAAGGTGGTATATTGTTCCATTGGATGATCTAGAGCAAATGTCTAACGTACGTAAGGCAATTAACGTAACCAACAGCTGGGGCGGAACAACCGTATATTACACCATCGAAGAAGAACAGAAATTTGTTCTCCATTCCAAACGCCAATGTATATTGCCAAAAGAATTGCCCAACGTGAAAGAATATCTAATGGCTCTACTGAATGATTTCTTCACTGTAAAAAAATGGCTGAATGAAGAAATTATTGTACAACAAAATAAAGAGAACTGAGATATCCTGGGGTTAGGCAAACATTTTATTTATAATTTTGTCGCAAATGTTCAGTAATAACCATACAGTACCCAAAATACAAAGCAAACTATCATCACGCTACAATTCAATTATCTAAGAACTGGTAAGATCTATTCTTAGGGTATGCCCCAATTAGGTGTACCCTACAGAATGGACTGCTCGTAAGCAAGCATACCAAAAACGAAAGAACTCCCCATTAATTGTGCCAAAGCAGAACCCTTCAAGAACCTCAAGCAAGTAAAAAAGAAAGAACCTTTGGCCAGTGTAAGAGTATGAACACTACACCTACTTAATTGAGAAGTGACAAGGCTCTTTCACAAACCAAAGGTAGATAGGCGCAGCTACCATCGTACCCCCTAGTCTGCCTTTCGTTGGAGCAGGTGCTGTCACTCCAAACCTTTCTTTTATGCAGTCGGCATTTCTGCGCAATCTCATTCATTGCGAATATCCAACTGCCATGCAAAACATTGGCGGTAAAAATGAGAACGTAGCTATGACCCTCTCCCTCAATCCAACGCTTCGCAATTGCAAAGTTATATTTTTCCATTGAAATCTCAACACATTGAAGCGTTAATCTTTTGTAATATTTGAATATTCCTTTTGGATTATATCAATTTATCTCTACATTTAAAAGAAAAACACCATCGACATTAAGCTATGGTGGAACTATCGAACAGGAATCATCCCTTGTTGTAATGGCCGATGGTATCGTACTTTACAGTAAAGAGAAGTTAAGTAGAATGATCTACCAAAAAATATACGTGCCCCTCTACGTCATATTTAAACCGATGCCTTGCATCCAGTCTCATGCTAGCTTCAATGGACGATTTCGTCGAATTTGGGAAAAACACCTTCACTTGCTGATATATTTCCATAAGCGACAATGGCTTACCGGCCAGAGACAACACCTCATAAATTTTGTCTACCATCGTTCCCCAATAGATATGCTCCCAAGACGCCAACCCATAGTAGCCTGACAATCCAATGGATTTCACTTCCTTCATTTTAAGCAAATAAACGCGGATGGTATTAACCGTAAGATGACGATAATTAGGACACCTTCTTAGAAAAATGTCTCTAATTTCCTCCGCTCTCATTGGTTTGCCTCTTTCTTTCAGTATATCCAGTAGCTCATAAGTAACGGAGATTTTGTTTCTTTCAGCCACAAAACCACCTTCACTATCCACTTCCAAACCAAAGATATCCAACATCAGATAAATAAAGAAAGAAATGAAATGCTCCTTACCACCTAATTTCTGAATATCCAGCTCCTTTAAAAACATACTAGCCTGATAATGCTCATCCTTGAAACGAATGGTAGCCAACAGTTCTTTTATCTTCTCAACCAGCTTGGCTATTTCTTTTGTATCAAACAGACATGCATTAACCAATATAAATCTATCTTGATAATTGTACTTTCGAAACTGCTTATTTAAAGGATAGCAAGAATTTCTCAAAAATACCAGTTCCATCAGCCCAATGACATCCTGCAAATGCTCTTTTTCCAAGATATTCTTACAAATAGGCGAGTAGAATCCAATAAACGGCATTACATACAAAAAGTCGTAATATTTCCAATGTTCATCCTGTGTAATTGGTTCAGTATTCTCCCCTATTGGGAAAGAAAGATACTTCTTAAGTTTATATGATTTTATATTGTAGGCTTTCATCAACTCCTGAAGAGTTCTTCTTTCTGTCCCGATTCCTCTATATTCTAAGAAAAAACACCTTCTTTCATTAAACATTCCACTATCCAGATAATCCGTAAAAAGAGTGAACATCGGATAATAACCATTTGCCTGATGAAAATCAATCACAAAGGATACCTTTTTATCCGTCATGAATGGAAACAATCCTATTGTGCATAAACAGGTATGTTCAAAGTCTATGGATGTATATGCCTCTACAAGAAAATCAAGCAAAGAAAACGGATAATGATCGTTCAAGGAATGTTTAAGTTTATATTCAATACCAAAACGATCAAATTTATCAAAACTATGATATGTCCATGATTGGAACATGTCAACTTCATATGTCAATCTATCCTCTACAAAAGGAAATATCTGGACATCATCTAGCACCTTAAAGTTCTTTTTAAAGACAGCATAATGCAATTCCAACAAGAACCTGTTCTTATTAGAAAGACGAGAATAAAGTAAGGTTCCCAATGCATCTTTACCCACCTTATGCATATAATGCTTAGCATTATCATGAACATAAAGACTAAACTCGTTATGAATATCATGCATCAAATATTCCAGACAAAGTAAGAAAACATATAGGCATGAAGCTGCCCTAGGATAATTATCCACCATCGACATTAAGTGAGATCCCTTCATACAAATGAACTTCAGTATATCTAACGAAGAAGGGAATATTGCCTGAAATTCCTTGCTTTCTCCAGCATTCTCACATAAATGAGCATAACAGATGACCATCTTTTGCATGATTTCATCACCACAAAATTGCTTTACCTCCAAAAGAGGATCTTGAGAATTAATCGTAGCAAAAACATGCTCCACATCATTGATAACCTTCAATCCTATCCCTGGTATTGCCCACAACTTTTTTATCCCCATAGCCTGAAGGTCTCCAACAGTGAATAGTGAAAGAGCCCACAGTTTGTTATAAGTAAACGTTGTTATCAGCTTATCGCCTAATAATCTGTATATCGATGTATCAATAGTATACATAATTCTTTTTTATATTTCATTGTTCTTGAATTTCTTGACATAAAAACCATCAAAGAAACTCACATAGTTAACAGTAAAAGTTCCATATTAAACAGCTTACTCTTTCTTGTCAAACGTAGAATACATAGCTACCTGAAACACGTTCCTCACTTCAGAATTATCAGACTTAAGCCAAATACCATCCTTGCTAGCCACATAAACAGCCAACACCATAAGAAGAAAAGAGTACAAGCAGTTAAGCCCAACCTGAGCTGATGACAAAGCAGCACCAACCCAGAGCAAAGGGATTACCAGAACATTTCGCTTGTTTAACCATTCATTGAAAATATATCTATTCATTATTATAAGTTTAAGCACTTTTATACAAAGGTACAAAAGTATTAAAAATATAATAGAATACCAACTTTTCGTTAGTAATTTTACTGATAATTCCTCAAAATACTTGAAAATGAGGCCATTTCTTTAAAAGAAATCTATTTCAGTACCTCCTTAAAAAGTATCTCTAAGAAAAAAGCACGTTGAACTGTCCACAAGTCTTTAGCACGTAGGCAGTTCAAATTAATCCTTATTGTAGTGGATAATGGTCCCGTACTTAGTATTGCCACTGAGACAATTCATGCACACTGTGTAGTCTTAATCCTTGTTGTAGTGGACAATGGTCTCGTACTCAAGAAAGTTAAAGCTAATAATGTAGTAACTACTACGTCTTAATCCTTGTTGTAGTGGACAATGGTCTCATACTGATGAATATCTCATCATTGAGGATTAATTCTCACGAGTCTTAATCCTTATTGTAGTGGACAATGGTCTCATACAAACCGTAAAAGGCTATGAATCCTCGAATCCAGAATGTCTTAATCCTTATTGTAGTGGACAATGGTCTCATACCTCGCAAAAGAGTTTTCTAACTTTTATGCTTCTGTGTCTTAATCCTTGTTGTAATGGAAGATGGTCTCGTACAGCTCATACATTCTCAATCAGTGGTGGAGATCCAGTCTTAATCCTTGTTGTAATGGAAGATGGTCTCGTACCTCTTTAAAAAAATGATGAAGAGTTGCCAAAAGGGTCTTAATCCTTGTTGTAATGGAAGATGGTCTCGTACCATTTGGAATAAAATTTTCCATAAAAGGGAATTAAAGTCTTAATCCTTGTTGTAATGGAAGATGGTCTCGTACACTATCAACACATGAGATTATTAGGCGAGGTAGAGTCTTAATCCTTGTTGTAATGGAAGATGGTCTCGTACCTGAAGATGCACTTCGTATTGCCTCTAAGTTTGGTGTCTTAATCCTTGTTGTAATGGAAGATGGTCTCGTACACAATGAGACTTATGATACTCCAGTAGTATCAGAGTCTTAATCCTTGTTGTAATGGAAGATGGTCTCGTACTCGACCTTATAAGACCATACTGATTATCAGTAAGTTAAAGAACTTCACTAAACAAATATTGACTTTTCTTAACCGAAAATTAACTATTCCTTAGCGGGTGCAAAGATACGACTTTTTTCTGAGATATGCAAGCCAATTATTCTTAAATATTTAGGCCTTTCAGACCTCACAATTTAGTGTTGTTAACAACAAATCAAAAAGTTAGCCCCAAAAAGCACTCTTCAGCATAAAAGTAAACTACACCATCACAATATCATAAACCAACAAATCAAACTACAAAAAAACTATTCCTCACATATATATAATAAGGTATTATATGCACCCTAAACAACAAAAAACAGGAAAAATGAGCCAGTGAAATATCATTTCACGATGTTCCCCTACCTTTGCACCCAGAAAAACCAAAGCCGCTATGGTTAAGTTGTTAGCGACACAGTTGTATCCATTCATAAAAAATGGCATAAAACAAAAGAAAGTAGCAAAAAAAGGGAAAATTGAGTGAGTGAAATACCATTTCAAACTCCCACAGTACTTTTGCAAACGAAAACAGGAACAAGAAGTTAAACCCATTAAAATTAAAGAATATGAATTACGAATATCGCTACCTCATGGAATACCTCCCAAAGAGATACTCCGCAACAATGAAACAGGAGAATGACAGAGAAGTCATCTACGACTTCAAAAACGGCTACTGCAGCCTTAGCTTGATGAACACAATCGTAGAATGCATAAAGGAAATAAAAAACGAAACAGGTGGCTACAACTGGAGAGTATGCTTCATACCAGCATCCACACACCACAAGACAGCTAGCCGCTACCAAAAGCTCGCAACCTTCATCGAGAAGGAAACAGGAATTGCCTGCGACTACCATACCATCCTGCCCATCCAGGACCAGGAATCAGGCCACATCACAGGCAAGAAGACAAACCCGGCAGAGAACTTCAACATCAAGACAAGCGACGTTGCCGGCAAGAACATCATCCTCATAGATGACGTCATCACAAGAGGCATGACATACGTGCACACAACCAACAAACTCATCAACAATGGTGCCAACATGGTAAAGGGACTCTTCCTCGCCAAAACAATCAATCCTGACTGGGTAAGACATTCAGCATAGCCCTTCAGAGAGAACAAGAGAATAAACAACATTAAAACATATAAAGATCATGACAAAAGAACTCAAAATGAACGCCATCCCAATGACAGAGGATGCTGCATCAACAGTACAGGCTACCAATAACCTGGAGTACGTAAACCTCATGGAATATCTCCCATTGAGATACCCTCCAACGCTAGAGGAAGAAAAAAATCGCAGGATTGTAAGCAACTTCAAGAGGGGAAGATGCTCACCGGAACTGAAGAATCAGTTCACCGATGCAATCAAGCAGCTCAAGAAAGAACGCAAGGACGTGAAGCTGAGAGTCTGTTTCATACCGGCCATCACAGCAGACAAGACAGCCCTCCGCTACTCACAACTGGCAACTGCCATCGAGACAGAAACAGGCATACCAAGTGACTACCACACCATCCTGCCCAAACGAGCAACAGAACTCATGGCTACCGGAAAACAGATCCAGCAGAGGACTTCCTCTTCAACAAGGAGCAAATCGAGGGAAAAGACATCATCCTGATAGGTGACATCATCACCACGGGAACAAACTTCACCAAGACATGCCAAAAGCTTGCAGAACTAGGCGCAAAATCTGTCATCGGCCTATTCCTGGCAAAGACCATCCATAGAAAATAACAATAAACAAAAACATAAAATACAATCAAAATGAACAATTATCAATATCTCAAAGAATATCTCCCAGTGAGATACCAGGCAAATGCCCAGCAGTTGGCAGACCGTCAGACTTGCTATAACTTCAAAGACGGCTACCTCAACGATGAAGTTAAGAGTGGATTCCTGAACAAGATCCAGGAAATAACAAATGGCGAGAAAACAGGTTGGGCCATCTGCTTCATCCCTGCATCCACCAAGAGCAAGACCCAGGCACGCTACAAAAAGCTTGCAGAAGCAATCCAGGCAGCCGGCTACAAGGTAGCAATCAATGCCATCTACAATGAGCACGACCATGAAGCTGGTCACCTCACAGGAAAAACCGGCAACCCAATCGAAGGCTTCGGCTTCAACGCCAGTGACATCGCAGGCAAAAAGCTCATCGTCATTGACGACATCATCACAAGAGGAAGAACCTTCCAAATGGTTGCAGAAAAGCTGGAAACCATGGGGGCAGCAAGCGTAACAGGATTGTTCCTGGCAAAGACCTTCAACCCAGATTACCATCCTTACTATGATCCGACGGACGATTACGAGCCAGAAGACTACTACGATCCATCAGACTACTACGAGGAGGAAGAGACATATGACAACTACAACGGTTCATACGCCCAAGACGTAGAAGGCTGGAGCGACCAGGACATAGACGACGTTTTCGACGGCGATCCTGATGCCTATTGGAACATCGACTAGTACAAACAGAACGTGCAGCTGCATAACAGAAATAATAAAAAAGAAATAGAACATAAAGAAATATGGCACTCAATACAGAACTCATTTTGACATTGAAAAACCTCAAAGGGTGTGGAAACAAAACCGTTCTCTCCATAGCCGAGTTTGCTCCATCCCAAGTGCAAACCATCGAGGGCCTATGCCACTTCTGGCCAACACTTAAGGGCAAGAAGTTCGAAAAGTACTCTGCCACTGATCTCCAGGAAGCCAACAGAAAGGCACTGACCATCATCAACGATGCAGAGAGAGAAGGTGTAGGCATCATCTCCTATTACGAAGAAGCCTTCCCTCAAATCCTGCGTGAGACCATCAATGAAGATGGTAATGCTGACGCTCCATTGATTCTGTTCTACAGAGGCAACCTCAAAGTTCTCCAAATGCCGGGCATCGCCATCATCGGTACAAGAGAACCGACAGAAGCAGGAACCCAGGCAGGAATCTACTTCGCAGAAAAGTTCGCAGAACAGGGTTTCAACATCGTATCAGGTCTTGCCCTAGGATGCGACACCACCGGTCACCAGGGAGCATTGAACGTGAAGGGAACCACCACGGCATTCCTAGCCAACGGCTTGGATTGGGAATCCATCTACCCTAAAGAGAACCTGGAACTGGCCAAGAACATCGTGGAAAGCGGAGGACTGCTGCTTTCCGAGTACCCGGTAGGACAAAGAGGCAACCGCTATACCCTGGTGGAGCGTGACAGACTGCAGGCAGGACTCTCATACGCTACCCTTGTCATCCAGACAGGTCTTAGAGGAGGAACCATGCATGCCGTAAATGCCACCCTCAAAGCCCGAAAGCCCCTCTTCATGATCAAATACAAGAACATGGATGGACAGGTAGGCGGAAAAGCAGAAGGCAACAAGAAGTTCCTGGAAGATGGAAAAGCCCACGCCCTGACATCAGGTTCATTCGAAGATGCCCTTGCCGTCATCAGAGAATCAGTAGAGAAGATCAACAAACCCAAAATCAAAGATTCATTATTCTAGCATATGATAAAAGGAGTGATTTTTGATCTGGACTTGACCCTTGTAGATACCACAATACTGGAAAATGCCAGAAAGATGAGAAACTGGCACGAGGCATATGGGCTAATCCCATATACCTCCATGTATGCAGGAATCCAAGAAGTCCTAGACAACATAAAAGCACAAGGAATCAAGATAGCAATAGTCAGCACCTCACCACGTCCTTATGTGGAAAGAATCGTTGGCCATTACCAGATTCCAGCAAGTTTCATCGTTGGCTACCATGACGCCCATCCCATCAAACCTCATCCAGCCCCTATGCTAAAGGCATTGGAACTGATGAATGAGAAAGCGGAAGATGTTCTGAGCTTTGGAGATAGGGCAATAGACATGATTGCAGCTAAAAGAGCAGGCATAAAAGCCATTGCATGCCTTTGGGGAACTAAGGAAAGAAGTATGCTGCTTGGCACCGCATACGACCAAGCAATTAGTTCTCCACTGGAGATTCTCCCATACCTGGAATGAAGATCGCAGAGACATTGAGTATGGTATGATATCCTCTCATCAGGTTCCACTAGACATCCAAATTTCTAATGGAACCTTTTTAAATCACTTACACCCGAAAAATACAAAATTAGAGTAAGTGAAATACAATTCACTATTTTGCAATACCTTTGTGATCATAGCGCTCTTTTACACTTTTACGTGCCCCCTATTATAAAAAAGAGATTACTTGATTCCAATATAGAACAAACAAACAACAAATAAACTTATTCCAGTTGATAATATCACAGAAAAGATATCGGCTGTATCACCTAAATGATACCGATGTACTGATAGTCCTAAAGTCTTATGCAGTACATCTATTGCAGCAGAAGTTGTACTCCCATACCACCCCGGCAGTCCCAGCCCGTATAGGGCAAAAGCATTACACAGTTTAAATGACAACGTCTTATAAGTTTTTTATCCTAGAAGACCAGGAAGGCAATGAACTTGATTTCCTCCTTAATAGCATTCCTTTCTCATATAGTAGATCATTTCAGATGGATGGTCTGTGTTTTCCCCGTAATATCAGTTACCACAGCGATCCCCCCATCACGAATCTCCACCTTCTCATATTTGGCATCAACTATCACCTTGCCTTTTACTGTCATAACACCCCAATGTCTGGGAATCTGTTCAAAGGCGCAATAGGCACCGACTGGTTGCGCTATACTATGGTAGAGAGGTGGCACGATAACTTTACCATCTACCTTCACACCCCATTTCTTTCCTGCTTGATATAATTCTACATACCCTGCCTCCGACTTCTCTTGCATCAGCAATAACTCCTGTTCCTCTTGCTTTTTCCTGCGCTGCATTTCCATGTCATAAACTTGCTTGCCAAGCCGAGGCATCGCAACCATCAAATTCTCGCTTTCTGTTTTGGGTTGATTGCAACCTATATAGTTTTTTTTCAAGCTGGAGTCAACGAAGTAATAATCCTCATGGCTGTCCATGACCACTATGCCACTGTCGTATAGGTCGGCGCACAGCCAATATACATGAGTATGGTCGCCACGTAAAAAACAAACCTTTTCACTGTTTTCTCTATGCATTCGCATAGAGCCGCCATCCTCCTCTTTATATATCCATTCCTGACAACCACTGGTTGTAGAGCGTTGAAAGTTGTAGATCAAATAATATCCATAATTCCATAGGTCATATTGGGAAGGGCGAAAAGGTAAAGCAAAGTACTCGTAGGTACGAGATCTGAAGAGACCATTATATTCGACGAACTCCCATTTATTGATGGTGATTACCTCGGGAGCATCTTTCGCATGAATGTCCTCGTCTATGACAACTCTCGCCAAGAGGTCGTAGTAACATACAGTCTTTCTGCGAGGTCGATAGGATAAGATATTACCTTGCAAGAACTTCATGTCATAATAGTTGCCTGGTTCTATCACCTGTTCGCCTTGTCGGTTCACTACCGTCATCTTTCCATCAGGCAGCTTGATGATGGCAAACTCCCCTTTGCTATCTACAAACTCACGATACTGTATCCTTTGGAGCAATTCTTCATGGCTCATCACCATCATCATTTCTGAGTCTGGATGAATCTGAATATCGTCTTGCTTCTCGTCCTTTAGGAAAAACTCTCTATCCTTCGGTGTCTCCTTTCTCTTGCCAACTTTCAGCTTTCCCTCGAACATAGCATTCCAGTTCCATACTTGCGAAGGCAATCCGAACACCCGATATAGTCCCACATTATCTATAATTACGCAGTTCTTCTTTCCCTTAGCCACTCGTAATCCACGTCCCACCATCTGCAGATACTTGGCAAGTGACAGCGTTGGTCGTGCCAACTGTACAAACTCCACATCCGGACAGTCAAATCCTTCCGAGAAGATATCCACATTCACCAGCACTTGGATGTCACCTTTCTTGAAGGCTTCAATGTCTTTCTGTCTTTCAACTGCAGGTGTCTTCGAGTCTATGGCTATGGCTTTCACGCCATGTTCCTGATATAGTTTTGTGATTTTCTGAGCATGAGAAATATTGATAGCATATACGATGCCCTTTCTGTCTTTGCCATATTCTTCCAAACTCTGATAGAGCCTTTCGATACTCGGTTTCTTATTCAGCAACATATCCATTTCCTTGTTCTGGTAGTCACCATCTGCCCCTCGCTTCTGCAAGGAGTCGATGAGCCGTTGCGTCACACCATCCGACTTGATGCTCACGAAATCGTATGTTGCCAATCTTCCCTTGCTGATAAACTCGGGAACACTCCACGACTGCACCAAGACATCAAACAGATCAGTGAATCCTTTACCATTCAATCGGCAAGGTGTAGCCGTCAGTCCCAGGAACTTAGCATTCGGGAATCTCTCCCACATCTCCTTATAGGTCTTGGCAAGGGCATGGTGCGCCTCGTCAATCACTATCATTCCCGGTTCTTCCTCTATCTCGTCGTAGTGTCTCATCAGCCACTGAATGGACATCGCCTTGACGGATGACAATAGGGAAGAGGTGTTTGATGCGAAATAAGAATGGAACTTTCTTACGGTTTCGTCTATCTGTGACACCAGCTCTCTTCTATGGGCTACAATCCATACTTTCTCCATTGGATTGCCATTCACGAAAGAGTCTATGACTGCTGTTAACAGGTATGTCTTACCTGTTCCCGTTGGCATTTGTGCCATCACGGACCGATGAAGGCGCAACGCCTTCTCAATCCGTTCCTTCATATCCTCTTGATAATCAAATAACTTTATTTCCTTCATTATTTAAGGGTCTCATTGACTTTACTCCAGTCTTTATTCATCAAATCCTCGATGATGCTATGAATCTTCAAGGCATATTTTGTTCTAGGATGATTGTCATAGAGCGTTCCACTCAGGATACTTTCATAAAATAGGATGACAAGGCTTTCAGCCTGACACCTGAATCTCCTATATTGCCTTTCATCATACTCCTTGTTGTGCCAGTAGTAGGCACCCGCCCAATTACGCTGATGATCATTCAGAATCTCTGAAGTAAGAAAAACATACTTTATCAAAGTAGCCTTCCTACCCTTCATCAATTCGTTTATCTTGCTGTGGAATACCAAAAAGGCATTGAATGACATGCCCTCCATGACGGCTTTCAATTCAGCACTCTTTTTCTTGACAAGAACCTGATCTGCCTCCACCTTCGCAGCAATCTCATTCTCCTGCTTAATCTGTTCTTCCAGATAGGTCGTGTCCCATTTCCTCCAAATGAGCTTCCTGATATAGACATCCAGTTCCAAGGCCAACTTACCTTCCAGAGTCTCCTTCACCTGAAATTTCTCATCCAATAATAAGTCGCGCATCTTCGATAACAACTGATAAACTGTTGAAGAAATCAACTCCCGCTCAGCAGCAGCATCTTCTCCAGCAATTACCTTGTCACCCAAGCAAGCAATATTCTTCTCCAAATCCCCCAACTCATCGGAAGAAAAGAACCCAAATTGCTCCAACTTGCTCATCATGCCATGAATTTCAAAATACAAGGCATTGCAAAATGTGACAAAATCCATGTCTTTCAGCGACTTCATGAAGATAGGAAGATAGCAGATGACAGGATAAACCTCCATACTCTGAGGCATCTCCATTTCCTTCGGCAACTCCACCCCCGAAGCCTTGCCATCCTCTCTCGCAGTCGATATAATCTCGCCCGTCTCAGGATTTCGGGCATCGAGATAATTGCCAAAGTCAAAGTTCTTGTCTATCTCGTCAATACCAGTCAACTCCTTCAGCAATATCTTTGGCTGCTTGGCATCACTCTTCATGATTTCCTTGAACACGTCCACGCTCGCCATGCACAGATTACCCACGGCAGAGGCAAACGCCACGTTCATCAACAGATTACCATGCAGCAGGTCTTCGAAAGTCTCCCCATAGATGCGCATGGAGATGTACCATTCCTTGGGATTCCCCTCAAAACCAATGGTAGATATGTGAATGTCCTCAGCCGTATCAGTATGCTGTCCATACAAACTGCTGATAACTGGATATTTCTTCCGAAAATGTTTCTTGATGATGCGCTCAAAACGGTCATAACCATTCTCCGCAAAATCAAGAACATGCGCCCATCGGCAACATGCCATGATGTAACCGTCATGGTTCAGGAAGTTCATGTTGAAGTACTGGTGCTCGTTGATCCTCACCGTCACCTCCAACTGCTTGTTGGTCTTTTTATTGAACGCAAACGTGCCTTCAGACGGAAAATCCAAAGGCACACTCGTTGTAAACACAGGTAAAATTACAGGTGCATTTCTCATCATGTCCTATATAAATGTCAGTATGTAAAGTCAAAAATAACCAGAAAAAAATATCTACATCAGAGAGCTCTCCAATTCATTCGGCTCACGAACGATAGCCAAAGGCTCCCCATGAAAAGGCTCCACCGGCATCAAATCCATCAGTTTCTTCTTCATGCCCCGATGATTTGGGTATTGAACAGCCGTCTCTGCAATGAAACGACATACCTCCTGCCTCTTCTCCTCATGGTTCCAAGCCTTGACAGCTACCACCAAAGCCTGATAACCGTCAAATAACAGCTTACCGATACGCCTTTTGTACTCACCAATCAAATCCTGTATGTCGTCTCGGTTGATGAGCAATGGTATATGCTTGCACAGCGCCATGGCGATGCCATAAGCAGCATCAGGCCTGTTCTTGGCCAGTATCTGTGGAATGGACTTCTTGTGCCAACGCTCCAGAAGCCGTAGCAGAGCTATGAAGTCATCATTGTCCCTCGGCTCAAAACTCACTTCCTGCAGGAGATATTTGGAGTATTCCTCCTCATAATCCACACTCAGCCCTTTGGGAATATAGTTGATCCTCGGCCGCTCCATCCGAGCCCAATACCGCTGTCTCTCCATCATCCGCTTGCGCTGCTCATCATTTTTGATGCGCACCAGCTTCTCATAGCTCACCATCGTCTCAATCTCCCTGAACTCAGGAGTATTCATCACCTCAGCCTTCAGATGCTTCTTGATGAGTTTCACCAAGTAACGCCTCCAAACCTCTTTGTTCTCTTCCGTAACAAAGGATGGGCATTGCTCTCCGTAGCAAGTCTTCCAGGTAAATGGCTCAATATCTAGATGCCAAAGAAAGGATTTATATTGTGGGTTATTGATTTCCATATTATCATTTTTTACGAAATGCACTCTCAGTAAGTTCGTGATTTCTACTTGCCGCTTAATAATCTCTTGTTTTATTTCTTCAGCCAGTTTGAAATCTCCATTAATCAGTCTATATGAATAAAGTTCTTGTAACTCACCCAAAAACCACAAGTGTTTACAGCAGAAATTACTAGCCCAGTGCTAGGTGAATTCTGTAACTACGCTAATTAACCAGAATCATTATAGTAATACTTTCCGGTAAATAATAAATTCTAAACACGCAACTGATCAACAATGCTATTGTTTACAGAAGAAACATGTAATAACCTTTTAGCAATATCAACAAGTAATGGATAATTTACATCTCTATTAGGTAAATTACTACCTATATATAAGCTTGTTGGTGTTATATTTAAATCCGAAATTTTATAATCCTTATAAAAACTTATGAGATTACCATATTTTGCGATTTTCAAGTCATTATCAGCACACATTTTTAAAATTCTATACTCATCCTCATATTCAAATTGAAGGCTTTTTGTAAAAAATATATAGTCATCTATTGCTGGAAATGTGACATTGATATTCTTTTCTCGCCATCTAGAGACAATATTCTTCAGAGAATTGAGCCTTTTATTTTTTTCTGAAATATAAATAATAGGTTTGACAAGATCAGGTGGAACTCTAAAGCATAAGCAAACGCCACGACCATTATCACCATATAATCTCCACATCATAGCATCATCTTTCCGATTTGTCAATGACATGATAAGATAATTTTTATGCTCAATAAGTTTACTAAATCTCAATGCGTCAGGATATTTTTGATAAAAATCAAAATCAATATTTTTTCTTCTCACATCATCATATGCACTGCACAAATAATCACCTAAGAAAAAACTTTCAGAAGAATCATTCATAGATACTATAGAATTTAACCTTATACTTTTAGACTGTGCAATACACAAAAAAGTATCCAGAGACATATACTTGTACAAGAACAATTCCTGTTCGCTATGATCCTTCTTGGGATTGAGATAATTTAAGAAATCCACATTCAAAAGATATCTCTGATTCATAGTATCAAAGAGTATATCATCTATAGGAAAATTTATAGTGGACAAATCATTTTTTATTATCTCACAATCTTGTTCTTTCATTACCGGTAAAAAATGGTTCAAGAAAGTATCAGTATCATATTCTTTTTGATTTACTTCCCACCCCATATATTCATTTACATAAACATTAATTGTTTTGTACTCTGTATTATACCATGCTGCATCATCTTTCCGTTCAACAGGTATACTAGTCCTTAGACAAATCTGTCCTGCCAAGTTTCTATAACTTTTACGATACGGATTAATGATCAGAAATGCTTTCGAATCATATTGCACAACAAAGTAAGGCTCTCCATTTTCTTGAACACTTTCCTTCAGTTCAAACAAGTTTGCATTGAAGTTTATGCGGGTTAACCTTTGACAAATACAACTTTTAGCATTGTCATAAGTCCCCTTTATCAATTGCAAGTAATATTCTTTTTCATCAATCATATCTATTCTTAGAAATTTGTGCACATAATTACAATTCTTTATAGTAGAAAACTGGCTTATATTTTTCCCAATTAGAATCAGCTAAACCGAATTCTTTCAGCCAGCTATTCATTTTTATCATGCAGTCTTCCACAACATTCTTATCTGCATTCAAGTTCCATTCTTCTATATCACTCCCCATGAAAAATGGTTTGTAAACACGAAGTATCAACAATACTGTTTGCTGAAAATTATGAGAGGCAAAGAACTTTTGATATTTCTTATAAGAAACAGCCCAAGAAAAATGCCTGACACACATATCCAAAGCCTCTGTGTTATGTTGAATTATAAGATTAGCAATAATCTCATATTCCAAGAGGAAATGATTGATTCCATAAGTACGAACACCCTTCATTAACTCAGTTATACCTTCTTCGACTTTATACGACTCCTGGTATATAAGTTTTTCTTGCAAACTATTCTGCCCAGAAATACGTAAATAGAGACGTTCACATTTTTCTATAAGTTCATCCACTTCATTGCTATCCGCAAAAGACTTATAATGTCGTACTAAGAAAAGTTTCATTGAATAGACTTCTGTGCTCCAATCTTGGAACCAATCATTATGGAACTGTGAATGTAAAGCCTTATCTAAAAGGGATAGTTCGCTTTTTATCGTATTGAAGGACTTAGATTCTGCGTCTCCTAAAATATGGACATTTGTATCAAAGCTATCCACATTAATTGATTGTGTACCGGAAACGAAAATATGTTCATCCTGTTCATTGATTCCAGTACTCCAAAGATAATCACTTTCTTCCAACAGACTCAAAGCAAGATTTTCAAAACGCTTACACTTTCGAGCGACCTGACTTACCGCAAGTATCAGGCTTGGAGATTTCAGCAATTTTTTATCTACATGTTCCAACCAATCATAGAATTTACGGCTTGGTAGGAAAGATCTCATATTGAACAGTACAAAGACTTGCGGCACATTCATTGTATTACCCATAATGGAATATACCTTTTGGATCTGCTCCTTGCTTATTTTTCTTATATTTTTAGTCGCAGCAATCAATAATGCATTGTCATTATGTGATATATCTGCACCTTTTTCTAAAATACTATCAATTATTTCCAGAGAAAAAGAGGCATCATCCATATAAGCAACCGCTTGTTGAGCAAAAGTATATTTTGTCTCATAAAACTCTCTTTCATTTCGAATTCCCAAATTTTGCTTTCTGTACAAGGTCTTAAATTCTTTCTTCCAATATCTCGGATGCACACGTTTGATAAATGAAGTCGCATAGATATACAGTACATTTTTTCTTTCCTCTGATAAATTTTCAGAATGGCAAGCTTTCAATATCTTAACGAGAATATCAGGTAGTACATTCTGTATCTTCTCCGAACTACTGAAACAATACAATTGCGCAACTCGTTTTGAAAAATCCTTGTTGGTACACTGGGAAGCAAAGTAAAGGCATGGATATGGATAGAGCGCATAAATTCTCTCAACAATCAGAAAAAGACTCTCATTCGACACCCATCTTTCAAACATATTCCTTGTTATGAATCCCATTTTCGTAAGTACTTGCAATATTCGTATGGCACCCAAAGCCACACTATCAGAACTTCCGAATGTGATTGTTCGTCCGCTACGCCCCAATGGTTTTACTTTCTCTTCTTTTCTTACTTCTTTCTGTAGACGCGAAAAATAATCTGAAATCCGTATGATATCTTTGTTCTTGGAAACAAGATCTTCTATTTTCGCTTGTATCGCTTCTGATTTGGCAAAAAAGATCTTATCACCCCAAAAATACTCATAAAGTCCTAATGGCAATTCTAATGCCAACAGATATTCTTGATCATTACTATATTCTTGGCTTTTATGAATGGTTAGGATGTTTTCAGATTCTTCAACCATTATCTTTCTTCTTAATGAAGCCAGTATCATAAAGCGAACGGTCATAAAATATTGACTTTGAGGAATCCAACCATTTATCAGATTATCGCATTTTTCAAAATCAAAATTGAAAAGGCATTGTGTAACTTGATTCAATACAGATTGGTCCGTTTTATCTGACTTGTCCGCTATCCATGTATTATTCAAGACTTTACCTTCTTCAATCAAGAGTTTATAGCATTTTTTCAAAGATATGTCATCAATGGATGAGACAAAGTCAGAAATATAAGCCACTTCTTCATCATCGAGTATTATATCCAAAGGAAGGTTGTCTTGGTTCACAGCCAACAAAAAGGACTTACAGATACTTTCATCCAACTGTCTAGCTTTGATAACCTTTCTGATTCTTTCCCAAAAATAGGAACGATAATAATCGAATGGTTTTGCCAAGAATGAAAAAGGATTGTCTTTTGTTAGCTTCCATACCTTGTCAATTTTCTCCTTATCATATACTATCCTATTTTTTTGTTGCAGAGAATTGCTTGTGTTGAAATTAAAATGCTCCCAAAAGTCATTTGTTATTGACTTGACCGCCTGCTTCTTATTTATATCATCAAAAAATGCAAACAATCTTTCTTTTCGGGTGCATGCAGTTGGATAAACCTTATATAAGTCAACAATCCTTATATAATGATTATAAAGCAACAATTTCTTATCTGGGTCTAATTCCTTATTATCAACATTAATGAAATATTTGTTCCAAAATCTTTCTTCTTTATATGCTATAGCTTCCCTATCCACTATATCCTTTACCCAATTTATCCAAAGTAAAAAATTAGGGTCATCGCAGGAGAAACCGATAATACAATAAGCGTCTTTCAACAAACTGATACGCATCAAGTCAACAAAAGCCTCATGTTTCAGATTGTATGAATCATAATCTTCCTGTGCTATAATGTACTGGGTATGATTATCATAATCAAAGCCATAATCAACGTGCTCATCTGTGTTGTCTATCTTCCTTAGCGAACCATGAAGTTTAAATATGTTTCGTCTCGCATCACCAATAGTAATATCACCACTCTTTTTTACGACAAAATAAGCATCATGTTTGTAAGTATTCCATTCCACAAGCTGTTGTTTGTATAATGAAATAGCATTAGCAACTTCGTCTAGAACAACTCTTTTCTTTTTCTCCTTGCTATATTGAAAATTGTACACACTCTGAGTTACAGGATTACTTACTATTTGCTCATATTGTGCATCCCAATCCTCTCTCAAATCAGTTATTTTATTCTCATCAGAAAATTTGTCTTTTGAGGCTTCCAAGTCTGTTTTCAAACTTGCGACTTGTGCCAGAAGTTCGTTAATCTGTTTAATATTAGAATTACTTTGTTTGATTTCTCTTGATCGTTCCGAAGTGTAAGTCAAATCTCTATATACATCCAACGCATTGTCATAATTGAATGTATAGATATTCTTGACCTTCATACCCAATAGGGTACGATGAAGGGAAACATCAACGTTTTTCACCATAGCGTTTCCTAATTTCATATCATAGGTTCCGTTCCCATTATCTATCAGAACTGGTGTTCGTTGCTCAATATATACATCTATAGCCTCATGGTAGCCCTTTCTTCTGATATACTCACTGGCAATACCCAAGTAACCATACTTGTTTATAATCTCCCATTCGTTCATATATCCAGAACGCATTTCCTTAGCGTACATCTCATGTATCATATCTTGCAAGAGTTCTCCCCATGTAAGATACTTATCCGAGATATTCTTGCTGAATCCTGCACCTATGATAAATGACATCGAATGAATGTCACTTCCTATTCTTCGTATATAGTTTTTATTGTTGCCCATGTCGTATTTATTTTATTGGTTAGTTGGAACAAAACTTTGTTCCAGTCCCATTTTTCTTATGGAATCCAACCATTCAAACAAGTCACTTTGTTCTTGCTTTGTTGTATGTTCCTTGCTATATGCAGCAGCGAGTAGAGCATATTCTCTTTCTAATGAAGTATTAAATATACCCTTGTCATCAGTATTGATGGACACGGAAATATTGTGAGTGAAATCAAGTTTCAATAGATTAGGAGTAGTATAAAACTTGAAGATAGGATGTTTAATGTAACTGTCCATGTCTCCAATTCTCAAGTTTGATGAGGGATTGCTTTCTACCATAAATCCCTGTTTTTCTATTTCATTCAACATTTCTTCCCGAACAACATCTATAAAAGAGACAAGTCTTTTGGAAATTTTCAAATCAACACACGCTTGTCCTTTTTCTTTTATCTTCTCAGAATGATAAAAACGGTACAAGTTTACAGCCGTGTCATTATCTCGTGCTTGCTGCATTTCTTCCGTTTCTATTTTGTCGCAAAGACTCCAGAAGTCCTGTTGATTTCCATAAGTACCATTATAACATTGTGGATTATCTCCACGTAAGAGCCATGACTGATAATAAGCATTACATGGGTAATCTACGATGTTCATATTATACAACTCAGGGAAATACTTTTCATAAAGTTTATCCAACTCTTTTTCTGCTGGAATATTTCCAAGAGCCGAAGCTCTATGTCTTAGCCATACAATATTGTCAACAAGTACTTGTAATGGCAAGGCTATCCAATTGTTTCTTCTCTCATAATATTGTTGTACATCCAACCCTAAAACTAAGGCATGTCCTAAGCGGTCTTGCTTAGACCATTCACAGAAATTCATAAGTTCATCTACGGCTCTAAGACCGTCAACTACATCCAGAAAATCCTCACCTATATGATAGGTAAACTTAATATCTGGCACATATTGCCGTAAATACCTAAATGCTTGTGAGAACACTTCGGGTCTTGTCTCCAATTCTGCACCCGCAGCATCAAGACCAACTAAGTTCTCTTTGGTATTAGCCACAGAATGTTTGAATTTTTCAATAGCCAAAGCCGTATTCTTTATCGTTTCGCGCAGTTTTTTATGTCGATATTGTTGATTCTTACCATCATCCTTCGATTTCGTAAAATGAATGATAAAATATGGACTGAACTCTGTGATACACTTGGACTTGTATTCAATGGAAGTTCTGAATATATCACAAATGCTGTTTATATCTTTGGCAAAATCGTTGTCTTTGGCTGGTACTATACGTATCTCCACCTTCCTGTTTTTGCGGAAGACAAACTGACTAACTGCAGTAAAAATTGATAACTTATGATAAGAATCACTATTTTTGTATCCCAATTTTTTCGCATTATTGTAGCCTTGAAAGTTCTGCAATCCCAAAACATCATTTGTGTGAACAAACTCTTGCCTTATTTGAGTTTTCAATACCAAATATAAATAAAAGAGCAAAGAATAGGAATCGTCACAATGGTTACTGAATATACGTTTAAACATGGAATACATGATATATCTTTCTCCACTGAGAAAGGACATCATTTGACAAGGATGTTTCGTGGGAATATTCGTTGGATTATTTTGCTTGGCATAATCAACAGTGTTTACTCCTTCTTTGAACCCTTGGATTGTAGAATCAATACCACTCAATAAATCCACTAACAGTTTATCATCTGTGCTTTGGCAAACATTAATCACAGTTTGCTTGAATTGATTTGAGTTTCTCTCGTCCGTAATGTAAAGATATAGCAACATTCTTATTGCTGCAGCTTTTCCCAACAAGGAATACATTGTCATGTCTTCGGTGTCTTTGTATGCCGAAGAACCATGCTTCAAACATGCAAACGGTTGCATTAGTTTGTTCTTTGAACTTGATAAATTATTCATAAGTCCAAGCCAGTTGATTTCAAAAATCAGACTGGAACCAAAAAGATGAAAATGATTATCCGAGATTGGTCGTTTCATCATTGCGTTCAATCTTCCTTTGTCAGAATCAATGACAGCCTCCCAAAGAAAATTCTCTCTGTCTTGTTGCTTTATAATGTCATTAGAAGCAAAATATGCTGTCGTGAAAAGATCTTCTCCAAGAAAACAGGTAACATCATGCCATCTTAGTACAGAATTAAAACGGCATACAATTTTCTCATTATTCTCTAATTTTAGCACTTTTGAAGAAAAATTCAATACAGCATTGTATACAGAATAACCTTGATGATAATTTAAGCTATCATCATCATCTCGTTTCATCCAATGTTCAAGAAAAGAGTTGTAGAAGCATGAAAGTTGGTCTAAACTATAGTTTTTCAAAGAGTTTGTATAGCTTTCCAAAAACCATTTTTGTGAAAAGCCAACATCTGCCCATTGAGCCTTGTTCTTGTTGAGACTATTGATAATCTCCAGCCAACTCCTTCTCAAGAACAGCATTTTAAGCGTCTGTCGAACTACTTCCATCTATTTTAGATTTGGCTATTTCATTGATTCTTTTGGCGATTTTTTCTATTTCCGTCTTTGATAGTTTATCGGAGAATTGTGAAAATACGTCATCAAGAATAGAAACGTTTTCCTGTTTTACGAATACAGGATAATGCTCTTCTATATATTTTCGGACGGTGTCCGCTCTGTTACCATCAACCTGGCGTCCTTTAATCAAAGCTTTGACATCTATTGCCGTTGAACCTTGATAGCCCACGTCATAAATTGCCTTAAACCATCTGGCAATGTTGTAATCCTTGGCATTGAATATGCCAGACAATACCTTGACAAAAGAAAACTCCAACTCATAGTAGTCTTCCTTACCATTATCAGTTCTGTCGTATGTCATTCGCTTATATGCAGACAATTCCATAAAATAGTGGGAGAAAATATCAAATTCCGAAGCCTTGGAATAGCTTATCTCTTTCTGATATTCAATCAAATCCTCCAAAATTTCAGCATTGCGAATGCTTGCCCATGACAGCCATTTGTGTCCTATATCAGCCTTTTCATACTTGTCTCCATCTCTTTCCCGGGTTCGCTTATCCGTCAAATCCTTAACTTTTGAATAGAACGACTTCTTGGCTTCGTCGTTTTTTATTTTTTCCAAGAATACATCTCCTTCTAAAAAACGGTTGTAACATCTTTCTATGTCAACAACATTGCACATAAATGAATTCAAGTCGAACAATGCATATTTTCGATTTTTCAGATCATCTGCATATCTTACAGATGACGTCTTACGGTAGCCCAATTCTAAAAAATTAGAGTTCTGATTCTTCCTGTCCTTTGTATCAATATATCTTGAAATACAGAGCATAAAGAATTCAGAAAGCATAATCACATTATCCGGTATTTCATCAAAATGCTCGATGCACTCACTTATCAACAAATTCAATTGGGTGAGGCTTATCATTCTGACAGAACGTGAACGAGTGTCAGCAGAAGATGCTGTCTTTGGAAGAATATCAGTGATGATGGAATTGACAAACGATCCACCAACCAATTTCTCATAATTTGAAAGTTCAAGATTCTCGAAAGGACTCAATCCTATGACTCTTTCTTGTTTTTTGGAGACATTGGTCGAGTCTTCCGTTCTTTCGTCATAAAACTCATAAAGGCGCATGGAATAGATGGAACGAATCATGAAGAGGAAATGTAACTTTTCCACAGGTTGGTCCTGCTTCTCCAAATATGAGATAATCGCCATGACATCACCTAATGATATATTATAAACCACATTATTTTCATTTAGAATGTTGGATATTTCACTGTTATCCAATACCATATCACGTTCCAAAAAAAACTGCTTTTTGATGATTCGCAGAGCTGCGGCATTAAACAAGAAAGCATCTGTCACCTTCAGCAAATCATAAATACAATTAGTCTGTTCTGTATTCAAGTTGTTGAGTACCCAATTCTCAAAGAAGTATTTCTTGAATTGTTCTTTGTTGTTCGCAGTATTACTTTTAGGCATACCGACCAATAGCTTTAACAAAGAGCGTAACTCTCGTAGATTACGAGGAACAATATAACTAGTCTTTAATGCTGTATTATAGAACAAATATCGCGTCTTTCTGAAAATTAGCTCTGGAATAGCCATTCTTACACTACTGAAATCTTCTGTTTCCCCCTGAATGCTTTTAATGGTCAATTCCCAACCGAGAAATTCCTGTGCCTTTGGCATAAAGATTCTTTGGTCGAATGGTATAAGTTTTGTCAGGTATCTTTCCACCATTTCGTCTATTACTTCTTCAGAAACCTTTCCTTTCTCCAACAATACTTTGTACTCAATGGTATATTGCTGCCGTTTGAGCATTGCTAACTGATCAAGCTTTATAGCAAGAAGAATAACCACATTGGGCTGTACTAGATATTTTCTGATTTGCTCTACCATAATTGTTGCTTGATTCGTATGAAGGTCGATATCATCAATCATTATAATCAGTTTTCCATCAGGTTTACCTATATATTTCATGAACATCGTAACCAACTCTCCGAAATTTGCTCTTAGATTTACGGCAGCTGACAAACTGACCAACTGCTCCAAATCATCGTATGGTTTTTCTGCATCTGATGCAAGAAGGCAGTTGAAGTCTTTCTGCAAATCGGCAAACTTTCCTAAAATTTCAGTTTTCTCAAAACTATCATTTGACTTTTCTGTTATTCGATATTCATTGTACAAAGATGCCAATATCTCAGCAATAATACCATGTTTCTCGTCAAAGAAAGAAGGATCTATCATTGAAAGTTTATGAAAAGTAAGATTTTTCACTTCTTGATAGTTGTCCAAGATACTATTTTCTGATTTATTTGTCAATTCATTGGCAACAGACAGCATACAGGATGTTTTTCCAGCACCTCTTTCACCAATAAAGGCAAAGATGTTGTTAAGCGGTTCGTTTTCTTCTTCATCCTTGGTTTTTAAAACTTTCAAATAAGAAGAAAGACTGTCAAACGCATTTTTATACTGCCCAGAAAACAGGGACTCATTAACATTCTGTTTAGTGAGTTTCTCTATTACAGGTCTGCTTTCTTGACCAATGTTGAAATATAAATGCTTGCTCATAAACTTGTCTTTAAATTATACTTAGTACATAATTATTTTGTAAAAAACGTGCAACTATCTCCATCCACCTAAAACAAACTTATTATAGGGAAGAAGATCATTTCCCAAAATCATCACTCTTTCAGCCCCTCTCGACATCAGTCGAAGAGCATCTCGGCATTGCAGCATACCCTCCAATCACCCCATAACATACTAACGGTATGAGAAAGGCAATCGCCATACTGCCCGTAGTATCCGCTATATACCCCATGATTACTGGAGCAACCGCACCACCCACTATCGTCATGATAAGCAATGAAGAGGCAAGCTTGGTCTTTGTACCCGCATCCCTCAATGCCAGCGAGAAGATAGTAGGAAACATGATGCTTTCTCCCTGGTACAGGGCGAAGAACGCAATGAGAGATAAGGTGCCGCTACATACCACTACAATCAATGTGGCAACAAAGGTGAGGATGGCACAGACCAGCAGCACCAGTGCCACAGAAAGCACGAAGATACCCACCAGGGCATAAGGAATGGCAATGTTGACACCCGAGAACAGAAGCTGACCGCCAACCAGCGGTCCTACAATCCATCCGATACCATTGAGCGACTGCGACAGGTTGATTCTGCTCTCCGCCTTATCAGGATGCCCCAGTACCGTAGTATAAGGATTCGCACTCGTTTCCAGACAGGTCAGACCGCATCCTATCACAAACTGCGACAGAATGAAGAAGTAGAAACTGTTGATCCTGCTTCCCGGTATGAACATCAGAGCACCGATGCCGAAGAGAACCAGTCCTGTTATCACTCCCCTCCTGTAGCCCCACTTCCGGATAATCCATCCGGCAGGCAGTGCCATCAGAAAGTAGGCACCATAGACAGCAGCCTGCGTCAGGGCCGACATCGCCTTCCAGCAGGCATCAGCTGCATCAGCCAGCGCCTTCACCTTCTCAGGCGTGATATCCTTACCTTCCACCACACTGCCTCCCGGTCTTCTCGGTTCCATCGGAATCATCACCAGATGGTCTTCCAGGAAACGGAGGGTCATCTCATCCTGCGTACTCTCAATCTTCTCCGGCCAGAAGTTGTTGTCATAATAATGGCGCACCAGACCGGGCACACAGATACCGATAGAATCCTGGGCACCCGAGATGATATCATCATGACGCTCCGGATTATTCTCGAAGCAGAATACCAGTCGGGCGAGCATTTCCGGATCCATCTTCGGCAACTTCACCGGCCATATCTTCTGAAACTCCGCTTCCCTCATTGATATACGCCTCTTTCACCGCCTTGATATTCTTGACCATGAATAGCCTTTCCTCCTGCGGAAACATAGGCTTGCGATGCTTATACTCCAGATAAGTAGCATCCGATCCGATACCCACATACAGGTCACCATACTGTGATGCCTGCTGGAAAAACTCCACATGACCGGAATGTAGCAGGTCGTAACACCCGCTCACAAAAACTTTTTTTGCCATTATTTTTTTTATTGATAATCGAAGTGCAAATAGTAACCTTGCACTCTTGCTCTGCATAAACAGCGTAAGAGCTACAGCATAAATTACAACACTCTTTTCTAAATCAAAATATTTATGATTTCTGATGCAAAGATAAATACTTAAAGTGTTAATACCTTCCGCTGTAATGGTAATATACAACAAATTAGCTACGCAGTAAGCACATACCTTAAAAATACTTATTTGGTATCAGCAATTTTCTTCCAATATTTTAATAAACGTTCTCGAATCTTCTTATCGTCAGAAATACTTTTAATGACATCCTTCTTAAAACCATTCTTATACAGATGAAAGATAACCATTAAGCATAAACGCTGACATTTGTCCCATTGTCTAACAAACTTGAATTCATCCTCATAGATAAGAATCCTATTCCAGTCGCTATCAGGAAATGCACTATTACTCAATAACATATAAATCTCATCAAATGATTTTTTTAAGAAACATAAGCAATATGAACCCGATAATTGAAAAGCTAGCATAAAAGTAAAGCTTAAAAAACTTGGTCTTTTACTATTGCTATTTATAAGACATTTCCAATAGGAATTAGGATATTCACGAACTTGCTTCCAAGAAGGATTAATATAAGATGTCAAAGCATCAAGCAAGAATTCATTCTTTACACCATCAGTTTGAGCCGTCATCCAATCAAGGCAATCATTTGTTTTCAACAAACAGCCCTTCAATAGACTTTCATCTACGCACAATCTTTCTTCTTTATTTATGTAATCAAAAACTATATTGACAACAGAGTCTACATGCTTGAAGATTTCATTTGCCCAAGCACTTCCAATCTGTGCTTCATAACGCAAGACAGATAGTAACAGCATATCCCATTGCCTCAATTTTTGTGCAAGTTCAATTGGCAATGTGTGGAAGTATTCACAGAAGTGTTTTGGACTTAACCACAACCAGTATTCTTTTGTAATATAAGAGTCATTTCCTATAATTAAATGTTTCAGCAGGTCCCATTTCATCTCAACAATAGCACTAATTTGCGCTGCATCTAAATACTCAAATGCATATAAGAGTATTTCCGATGGAGTCTTAGATATACTATCATGCGAAATTAGATTGGAAGACAAAATTAACAAATCTGAAGTATTTAAATGCGGAAGCCTTTGCTCTACATCGACAAACTTCCAATCTTCTTCATCAATATTACGCAAGGAGATTTCCTTAAGACATTCAGAATCTGTACAGAAATAATCCGTAATTTTTTTACTAAGAAAATTGCTTTTAACAATTTTTCCTTCATCTCCCTTCGGAAAGGCACCAAAGATATAAGCCAGGACATCGCTATAAGGGGGAGTTTTCTTATTTTTATCTACAGCATAATCCAGCAATTTAAACAAATTGATAACACTCTCAAACTTAATAATGCTTTTTTCAATGTCTTTATCAAATAGATGTATCAAATAAGAAGTATTATCATGCATCTTACATGCAACTTCATAAAGATACTGCAAACCTCTGGTAAAGTTATCCTCTTCAAGTTCACTTCTCCAATTACCACTTTCCAAAGTTTCGGTATTTCCACCCATGATAAACTGTAGCGAAAAACTCTTTTTATTTATCTTTCTTATAGTTTCAGAACCGCTACTAACAGAAGTTTCCAAAAGAATATTTAAAGGAAGATACTGCAATAGAGATAGCAATAATATCTGTAACTCATTTTGACTTCGATTAATTCCGAAAGAAGCGCCTCTAAATCCACCCAAAAACACAGAGAAGATAAACAGAAAAGCAATCTTGTCTATTTTAGAAAAAATAGAATCCCCATTATAGTTATAAACCTCCTCGGTATCAATAATCAAGGCTTCCGTATACATCGCATATTGGTCTTTCACGGGTCTCCTAAAGAATTTCAATAAGTTTCTAATATCGAATTTTCCCGTGAAACACTCAATTGGTACCAACAAAGTATGAGTCCAAACACAACCTGGTCTCTCCATTTCCTTGGCATACCATGTTTTAGCAAAAGCCATATAATTACCTGAAGATAAAGGATAGACCGTCAGATAGTTATCATCTTCATCCTTAGAACCACGATAACCAGTCCAATCACTAAGGGTTGCCATAAGCGAAGCATCCTCCTGATTCAAATTAGATATAGAGGTAGCAATCAATCCATGTCCCTTATAATAACCGTGAAGAGTCTGTTCTAACTGTATTTTCATTGCAACAAGTAATTCAATGGCTTAGACAAATCATAATATATACCATTTGTATCATTTACAAAGGCACGAACACCATTTTCTGTTTTTTCAAGCATATCATCCCTGTTCCAATTCTTTTCTTTATAATCGCAACCTTGCGCACTTAAGCCAATAATAAGAGCATCTGGATAATTATGCTTAACAAAATTATACAAAGCAGGAGATTTACTTTTCAACCATTCCTCAGGATTTTCAGGATCATTTCCATTATTTGTCACATCATCCCAACGAGTTACGGCTAATACCAACCGTTTAAATTTTTTATGACTAAATAAATATTTTAAGACCATAATATTTATGGCTGAAGACGACATTGTCTTGGTTTCAAGAGGAAGAACATCTTTCTCTCCTTCAGATTCATTCTCTATTTTATCATCATCATAAAAGAGGCCATTTGAGACATCCCATACCATATAAAACAAAGAATCAGCTTCTTTACACCATTCATCAATCTCGTCAGTATTATTTTGGTCTATGATATTATAGAATTTTTCACCCCAAAAATCAGGAACACTTAATGCGATTTCTTGCCCCGTCTGTTTAACCTTTAAGTTTATCAATACATTGTCCACTACATTTTGCTCAGTGCTATTTCTTTCAATTTTTTGGATTTTTTGCCATAAATCACTTAATTTTTCCAGCAACTCAATATGTACAGGCAGTTCACCTGCACTCATAAGCATATTAGTATTACTATTACATAAATTATACCAAAGTGCACCTATATAAGTGGATTTACCCGAACTAGGTAATCCTGCGATCATACATTTCCTACTTTCCATATCTTATGACTTTAATAATTCTGCGACCCAATCAACTTTAGGATTATATGTTTTCTTGCAATCACAACAGCTCACCAAATATTTGAAAAAATCAATTAAGAGTTCATTATCATCAATCTTGAGAGAAGATATTTTAAAAGTTCTATTGATTTTAACTCCACTTTCTAACTCTAATTTTTTTTTGAAAGTTTCAGCCCTCGATTTAAACTCTGCCTGTATATTTTCATCCTTATTTAGAATGCCATCTATCTTATTAAAAACTACATCAATAACCATATCTTTTTTAAAAATCTCAGACGATTTCATTCGAGATAAAAATTTATTAAATAGGCTATTGAAATGCAATCGTTTTTCTCTATCAACAAAGACAGTTGAATCTATAAAGAAAACTAAATGCCTACTATTTTTTAAGCCCTTATCAGCACTAATACTTGCAGCATCAGAAATATATTTTTTACCATAAGTTTCACCAGAACGATCGGATAATACAAGTTGAAAATGATGCCCATCCCTTTCAAAATGTAGAGAGAGATAATAACCGTCAATTTCCGTAGTACGTAAAGAACGTTTTACACCATTAAGTTTAGCATTACGAATATATGTTCTACGTTCAAAACCTGAGAACGTATCTGAATCATAGAAAGTAAAATCACCAATGACACCATTAGCCATCAGATAATGATATAACGACCCCACAAATGTGGATTTGCCAAATTCCGCAAAACCCAAAAATGTAACAACATGGGGTACTACGTCTTTTACTACCTGATTGACATTGTCATCATCTAACGCATCGCAATAAAACCGTCTGTCATTTTTCGGCTGCTTATCTAATACTTGTGCTGTTTTCTGCATAGAAGACACAACGGCTTCAGATGCATCACCTTCAAGAAGCAGAAGACTCTTATCTAAATTATTCTCTTCCATTTTCCTTCAATTTTAATTCTAATAGAACCTCATAATACAAGTAAACAAAAAACTCAGCTGGAGAAAGTTTTTCTTCTAAAAACGCAGCATCATATATATAAGATTCATTTATCATCTTCAAAATGATTGAAGATTTTGATAATGGAGTGTCAAAGAAATCTTTTTCCAAGGCAAGAATATCAGAGATAATACCTCGCAACGATTTTATAGCGACAGATTTTAAGACCCCAGATAATTCCAACATTTTCTTCAAGCTAACATATATATATATACTTGGTATCTCTTTGTAACAATAGTCAAGAAAATAAAGCACCTTTAAGAAAGCATTACGTTCACCAGAAAATTCTTTATTATCCCAAAAATGCTCTAATTTATATAGCCAAATATACTTACCCATAACTTTAAGCTTTGTTAGGATTTCTTCGTCAACGTCTATAGACGTAGTTGTCTCATCAAAGATTTCGGCAACAAAGTCCATATCGACTTCTCCAAAACCTTGTCCATACTCATCTAAATAGGCACTAAAGTCATAATATAAATTAACGAGATAATCTTGAAAATTCAAACTATCCCAATGACCTTTGTAAAAAAGCAATTGATTCTGGAGAGAGCAAGATAGAATTGCTTTTTGTTCATCATCATCATTATTTCCTATAGAAATATAAATGACATAAAATGTTAGGGCATTCCAAACACAATCAGGAAAATCAGCTGTACTGATTTCTCTATCATATGCCATTTTTTCTACAAAGGTTCTTACTTTGCTAGAATAGTTTCCCCTACAATAACATTGCACCCAATCTGCGAATTCAGATTCTTTTAAATCAACGGATTCTACAAAATCATGGCATATTTCTTCCAATTGACAGACAAGTTCATCATCATATGGACAAACTAATCCACATTCATTTAGGATTCCTGATAAAGTATTCATATTATATTATATTATTTTATTTATGAATTTAATAAACGCCAAAGTTCAACCCATTTATTATCGGCATCTACTTTAGCTAAGAATTTACGATCATTACAATAATCGTTTTGTGAGCTATCATATAATCCATCATACATCTTGCTGATAATTTTTTTATGATTCATATAATCATTATATAAACAACGAATCTCCCTAACAGTCACCCCCTCAGGTAAAATTGGAACTTTATTTTCATGCTCCCATCTATTCTCTTCCTTAGGTAAATCAATGGAATATTTTTGGCTATGTTCTATATCTTGACTAAACTTATAGCCATTCCATTTATTAACAATTAGATTCACTCTTAATTGTTTTGCATTTCGATCAGATACATCCAATTCTACTATATTATAGATAGGTATATATTTTTTCTTGTCCTCCTCGCTCGCACCTGCAGGTGGTTGTATTGCTCCAGAAAACACTCTCACTGCTCCACCATTTTTCGCTTGTGAAGAATCAGCTACATGAACATGACCATAAAATTGAATAGCAAATAAGTCATCAAATTTACGCTGTAACTCCGTCCCTTTTACGATAAAAGACATAGGATGATGCATCATAAGAATATTTATCGATTTATTATTTGGCAAGTCTAAGTTGTTATGCGCAAAAACCGACAGATACATCTTATGTCCCTCAGGCTTCCAGTCTGGAGACCAATCATTTTCATCACATGATAACGCAGAGTTTAAACCTACAAGATTAACTTGGTAACCATGAAAATCCTGAGCCAACTCACTTTTCCAAAACATTTCATCTGCATCATAGTCTATATGGAAGGACTTATCATCACTATCATTGATACATTTTTGCATAATAGGCTCTATATTATCAAAACTCTTGCAAAAATCAAGATAATGCCTGAAAGGAAAATACAGATTACATAACATGTCAGGTTCTTCTTCCATCAGAACCTTGAACATATCTTCTCTATTATCTAGATGTGTTAATCCCCAGTTTAGAATTTTTCGCAATGAAGGTTTTCCTTCCTTACGGAGTTTATCATGATTACCAGGTACAACAAAGACCTGACACAACTTACATCCTACATTTTTACAGATTTCATCAATAAATGTCTTTGACTTCTCATATTCATCATTTTTTCCACTAAAAGCTATATCACCGCAAATTAATACAGCGTCAAAGTTACAAACATAATGTTCACAATAGTCCTTGATATCTTTCAACAACTCTCGTCGCATTGTTTTAAAATCATCCATTGCTCTTGGACAAGCAACATTATGAATGTCTGACAGTTGTAAAATTCTTAATCTAGTCATTTTCTTCACTTTTTCCGATATATTATAATTAGAGAATATTCCAATACAAGTATGGTAGCAAAATACATAGCAAACTCCATTTAATCTCTGAAGCTAAGTAACCATTATGAAAACCGACAAACGACAACTTAAAGGCCCAATTGCTACCTATCTTTTAGATGTTCATCGAAAAATCAAACATCACATAATCGGTATCATCCTTATCAGACAATCAATGCATTTGCTTAATTTCTCATATGGAGAAAGTTGAGCATGCATCATCTGATAGACAAACGAAGAATACTGGTACTTAACAAAAGAATTGTTAGATACCAAATTTAACATTTTCCTCGAATAATCCAGCCACGCCATAAACATGGCCTCATTAAGATTTTTGTTACCCATAAGAGAAGTCCCCTCATTGATAACCCTATATATTCCATTATTCATCACGATTTCCTTTCTCTTGGGCTTCTACCAGATTATTGTGGTATTCCTTGGTAAATAAATCCTCCGCTTTCTCTAGTTTTCTTTTCTTGATACTGATACCAAATCCTTCGAAACTATCAAACATAGGAAATATAATCAATACTAGCCAAAATAGGAATATAAGATTATTGCCATTAAAATCTTCAGTAAACGACAAGTCTATGCAAACCTTGAAATTTGCTAAAACATAAATCGTTGTTACAAGAAAGACCAACATAAACCAGTAATCAACCAAGCGATTACGAATACTCACTCCATGAGATTTCAAACATTTCCATAGGTTACCAATACCCGAATAACAAAAATAACCTATCAATCCTCCTACCAGCAAGGCTGCCAATAGTGATAATGCAAATACCCAAATTTCAATATACATAGTCATTATTTTTATTATTTATTGAATGTAACAGTATTAAGCAAATTATCTTTCTATAGAAAATTTTGTTCATACCATCAACCATATCCCCAAGCGGTCCCATCCCGCATAACCATGGCGAAGACCTTTGATGGTCCGCCAACCTTAGAGCGAAGCGGTTCTGAGCACCGGAGGGCGGTTACATCCTCTCGTCCCTGAAGGCTTGGTGAGAAAGGTGGAGCCTTCCTTAAGGGTAAGGAAAGGCGGGTAGGTTTTCGAAAAGATACCACCATCAGCCTCTGGGTGATAGAAGTTATCACACATATATTGGAATAATCCACAGTAGCCTCCATACCTAGTACACATTTTACCAATTAAGTCCAAGTAAACTGAGACTACAGGAGATATCTGAGTAACAGATGGAACCTTATTCCACCGTCACACTCTTCGCCAGATTTCTCGGCATATCCACATCCAGTCCCTTATCCACAGCCACATAGTAAGCAAGCAGCTGCAGCGGAACCACGCTCAGCAGCGGAACCAGCGCATTCAGGGTTCTTGGAACCTCCAATACATTATCCGCTATTTCCTTCACCTGCTGGTCACCCTCAGTCACCACGGCAAGGATGCGGCCGTTTCTCGACTTCACCTCCTGCATGTTCGAGATAATCTTTTCATACAACTGATGATGCGTAGCAAGGAAAACGATTGGCATATCCTGATCTACCAGAGCGATAGGACCATGCTTCATTTCTGCAGCAGGATAGCCCTCGGCATGGATATAACTGATTTCCTTCAGCTTCAAGGCACCCTCCATCGCCACAGGATAGTTCACACCACGACCCAGATACAGGAAGTTGTGCGCATAGGTAAACATTCGGGAGATATCCTTGATTATCAGAGCCTGCTCCAATACCTTCTCCATCTTCTGCGGAATCTCAGAAAGCTCCTCTATCATCTGATAGTAGTCAGCATTGTTTAGGGTTCCCAACTCATGCCCCAAAGCCAAAGCAAGAAGTATAAGAACCGTCACCTGACCGGTGAAAGCCTTCGTACTTGCCACACCAATCTCCGGACCCACATGGATATAGATACCCGTATCCGTTTCACGTGCGATGGAAGAACCCACGCCGTTCACGATACCGAAAATCAGCGCACCCTTCTCCTTTGCCAGCTTAATCGCAGCCAAGGTATCCGCCGTCTCACCACTCTGGCTGATTGCAATCACCACATCCTCAGGCTCAATCACAGGGTCGCCATATCTGAACTCACTGGCATACGCCACCTCCACTCTCTTGCGGCACATCTTCTCAATCAGCTGCTTACCGATCAGTCCGGCATGCCAACTGGTACCACACGCCACGATGATGATATGCTTCGCCTGAACCAGTCGGTCACGATAATCACGAAGCGCAGAAAGAACGATGCGGTTGTTCTCAGGATGTTCCTTATCAGCAAAGAGGCGACCACTCATACAATCCTTCAGACAGTTAGGCTGGTCATAGATCTCCTTCAGCATAAAATGATCAAAACCACCTTTGCTCAGTTTGCTGATGTCCAGATCCACGGTCTTGATATCATAATGACATGCCGAATGCTCCAGGTTGATGATATTCAACTCCTCACCTACCCTGATGTCAGCAATCTGACCATCTTCCAGATACACCACTTTATCCGTATGCTCCACGATAGGAGTCGCATCACTGGCGATATAGAAGTCCAGATTATCCTTACCCACACCAACGACCAGCGGACTAGACTGGCGTGCTGCTACCAGATGGCTAGGGTTATTCTTCTCGACAACAGCAATGGCATACGCACCGATGGCATCGTTCAAAGCCTGGCAAACGGCAGAAACCAAGTCCTTGCCATTCTGCTGATAGTAGAAATCAATCAGCTGCACCAGCACCTCAGTATCAGTAGTACTCTTGAACTCATAGCCCTTCTCAATAAGCTGTTCCTTCAAGACCTGATAGTTCTCGATGATGCCATTATGCACCAAAGCCAAGTCACCACTCATGCTCACATGAGGATGCGCATTGGTAGCAGAAGGCTCACCATGGGTAGCCCAACGGGTATGAGCGATACCTACATGACCACTACAATCCTTCTCGGCAGCCATCGCCTCCAGATTGCTCACCTTACCTTTTGTCTTATACACATTCAGCTGGTCCTGACCATTAATCAAGGCCACACCAGCACTGTCATATCCACGATATTCCAGTTTCTTCAACCCCTCAATAAGAACAGGATAAGCATCATTCTGTCCTATATATCCAACTATTCCACACATAATTTTATTACTCCTTTTTAATTTGTTATTTTTTGATTTGTTTTTTCCATTCCAGGAATCTTAGGATGAGCGTAATCTGGTTCTCCCACTTATCACTCAATCTCATCGCCTCCTCTTTGTTGTAAGCAGGATGACCTTTGGTGAAGCCACTGAATATTTCATCAATACAAATATTCCCCTCCGTTTCATGAAGGGTATTGACCAAGTCGAACATTCGTGCCTCATCACTAGGATGAAACGATTCCGGATGTTCAGACAACCAAAGGTTGAATTTACTTTTACTCTCGTTATTCATATATTAAAAATATAGAACACTCTTGTAGCTTATTAAAAGAGATGACATTTCCTCCAGAAGAAGTGCCAAGTACGGAACAAAGGTTCACAAAGCGCCTCGGCAGGATAATATCGAACGAAGTGCATATTCCTCCATATTTTCAGGAAATGCTTCTTCCCCAGACTCTGATGCGTAAACCCTCCATACTTGGAAAAATGCCTACCGAAGTTACCACCATCCAGAATCTCTGCCAGCAGTAACTTCCCTCGCTTTTCATCCATCGGGACAATCATCTTATTCTCAGACAATCCAATCACCTCATGAAGCACAAACATCACAGCACCTGCAAACTTCCACAATCCAAGATGTTTCAACTCTTTCTGTAAAGAATCTCTAATCACTAATAACTCTCCATTATTCACTACATAGTAGTAATCAATGATTTGCCTCATTCCAATTCCTTCGTCGAAGAAATGGTGATACAGATGCGTCAGCTGATAAATCACATTGAATGCTGTCGTTGGTATAGCGATTTCTCCTATACCATCTGGCAGGCTAACAACATTCGAGCATTGCAAATCCGCATTCCGCTTGAACCACTTCTGCAAGCGTGCATTATAGATAGGATTATTCATGATGCAAGGAAAGAAATGCAGCTCCACAGGCACACCATCCATAGTTGTTTCAAGATGATGAAACCTTATATCATCTTCCAGTTTAAAATGACACTTAGCATATTCTGTTATTTCTTCTCTGCTTGCATTCACCCATACATCAATATCCCCTGGAGTACGGGAATATGGATTCGGATACGTCAAGGCATTCCCTTGTCCTTTCAAGATGCAGCATCGCAATCCATTTTCTCTAAACTTTGAATAGAGTTTACCCGCCACAGCATTCACCTTCATGTTCTGTCGACGAATTTGTTGTGCCGCTCCCATCCAAGTCATCAGCAAATCCCTTCCCATAGGATTTTGCTTTAGCTCTTCAGAAAATTCTTTCGTCAATCTCTCGATACCATCAAAACAAAAGCCAAGAAGAGCTTGCCTAGAAGCAAAGGTGTATAGTTGTCGCCAATCTATTTTGGCGACGACCATACTCATATCCACCTTCTTGCCAAGGCAATAATTTAAGAACAAAAAGATTGCTGATGTCTGTATCATCTATCATTCCTTAGAGTTCCACCATTCCATTGCTCTCTCCACAGTAGGAGCCATGTCATAGTACTTATATTCTGCCAATCTACCGCCAAAGATAACATTATCTTCTTTATCAGCCAAAGCCTTATACTTGGCATACAATGAAGAGTTTACTTCATCATTCACTGGATAATATGGTTCCATACCATCCTTCCATTCTGTAGAAAACTCTTTTGAGATAACTGTCTTTGGAGTTTCATAAACCTCTTGACCAAACATCTCAAAATGCTTATGCTCAATAACACGAGTGTAAGGAATCTCACGTTCTGTATAGTTCACTACCGCATTACCTTGATAGTTAGGTTTGTCTATAATCTCAGTCTCGAATCGAACAGTTCGATAGTTGAGCTTGCCAAACTGATAATCATAGAATTCATCTATCTTACCTGTGAAAACAATCTTGTCGGCAATACCTTCCCAATAAGGACGATTCTCAAAGAAATCTACATTCGTTTTGGTCTCGATTCCTTCAAGCAAACCATCAATCAACTTATTATATCCACCCACAGGAATACCCTGGTACTTATCATTGAAGTAGTTGTTATCGAAGATAAGGCGAATAGGCAAGCGCTTGATAATAAAAGCAGGAAGATCAGTACACTTTCTGCCCCACTGCTTCTCAGTATAGCCCTTAATGAGTTTCTCATAAATGTCTTTTCCAATCAATACCTGAGCTTGCTCCTCCAGGTTACGAGGTTCTGTTACGCCATCAGCTTTCATGCGTGCAACAGCTTCAGCCTTCTGCTCATCAATCTTAGCCTGCGCTTCCTCTGGTGTAGTTACACCCCACATCTGATAGAAGGTGTTCATATTGAAAGGCAAATTATAAAGCTTACCCTTATAGTTTGCTACAGGTGAATTGGTATAACGATTGAACTCAACGATAGAATTCACAAAGTCCCACACCTTTTTGTTAGAGGTATGGAAAATATGTGCACCATACTTATGCACGTTGATACCCTCAATATTCTCACAGTAGATGTTACCACCTAAATGAGAACGCTTATCGATTACCAAACACTTCTTACCTTGTTTTTTAGCAAGAAAAGCAAAGGTTGCACCAAACAAACCAGAGCCAACTATTAAATAATCATATTGTTTCATTTTATTTGTATTTTCCATTAATTGCATCATTATAAAATTTCACATATTTTTTAGCCATAGCATCTGTGTTATAGATATTATGAACATCTGCAACAGCCTGGTCGCACAGGTTTTGAGGGAAATGTTTCATCGCTTCTTTAATTCGAGTGGCATAATCTTCTGCTTTGTCACATACAAAACCATTCAAGCCATTATTGATGACGCTTTTGTTACCCATCACATTGCTTACGAGAATCAGCTTACCCATAAACATGTTTTCTATCAAACTCATAGCTATAGCTTCACCAAGTGAACAGAGTATGAAAACATCTGCGCCTTTACCCATAGCCAAAGCCTCCTTACGAGGTTTCCAACCTGTAAGTTCCAAATTAGGAGCGGTAAGAAGATGATCCAACTCACCTCCGCCTATCCATACAAATCGAGCCTCAGGTACTAACTCTGCAATACGATTAAACAGTTCTGGTTGTTTCTGCACACAGGTTCTCCCCAATGTATAAACTGTAAATTTATCATTTTTGATAGGCTTTATACCATCTAGACTTTCTGATAAATCCTTCAAATTGACACCTGTTTCTACATAAGCAGTACGCTTAGTAAGAGTTTTTGCAACATCATCCTCGCTCTTGCAACAAGTTAAGGTGATGCAAGGTCTTTTTCCAAGAACCTTCTCCATGATTTCATAACCTTTCAGCTTCAATCCACCCTTTCCCATTAAGATGTGGGCATATCCATGAGGGGTATAAACCACAGGTATATTTTTACCACTAAAAGCCAATCGACCTAATCCACCTGCAATCGAAGAATGAAGATGGATTAAGTCTGGCTTAACATCTCTTGCTACAGAACGAAGTTCTTTGATAACTTGAATATCTTTAGCAATATTAAAGATACTTCCACCAAAACTCTTTACTTGTATCAAATGAACACGTTCATCCAAAACTTCCTTATAGTTCTTTGGTGTCTGCGGGCGAAGTGAATATGCTAAGTACACGTCGAACTCTCGACACATATCATTACACAACTGAGCTACATAGGCAAATACACCACCGCCAAAGGCCTCACAGACAAATAATAGCTTGTATTTCATAAATTAGTCATTTAAAATTTGTTTATAAATATTGACCAAATTCTTTGCATGAATTTCGGGTTTAAATTTTTCTCTATCAAAGCTATCTGATATATTACGCTGCATTTTATTCAAATCACAATGTTCATATATACATATTTTATCTTTGAGCGAATCAAGATTTCCTGTTTTAAAAACCAATCCATTATATCCGTCTTTTATAAATTCACTCGCTGCACAATTATCGGGTACTATGCAAGGAATACCGTTAGATAACATTTCTAATATTGTCAACGGAGCTCCTTCATACCATAAAGAAGGAAATATCAATGCCTTTCCGGTTTTTAAAATCTGATATTTTTTTTCTCCAGAAACCCATCCTTCAAATACTATATTAGGATATTTATTCTTAAGTTTCTTAAACAAATAACCATCACCTAATACTTTGCCTTTGAGACCTAAATCAGTAATTGCCTTACAAAACAATTCACAACCTTTCTCATTCGATAATCTTGCAACGAAAAGATAAAAATTATTAGATGTTATTTTTATCATTCCTCCCTCATCCAATATCACAGGATTTAACAAGCGAAAAGTTTTGCTTATATATTTCTTCAAATATGGGTAAATATGTCGTTCTGTCGTATTGGAAATTGTAATTAAATATATATATTTATTGCAACTTAGCCAATACTTTTGAATAATCGATCGTAAAAATCTATAACACTTTTGAAAATAATTACGCGAATCACAATTAGACATCAAACATTTCATCCCCAAAGGATTTAGTGTGCAAATGTGATTTTGTCGATAATTGTATAACCCACCATTTGGACATATAGAAAAATAATCATGTGTAGTTATCGCTATTTTAAATTTATATTTTGCAGTAACTTTAAACACAATTGGCGATAATGCTTTAGACCAACAATGAAAATGTACAATAGTATCATTCGAGTTATAAGTTTTAAGAACGTTACATAAAGTATTATATGCCTTAACATTACACAACCCTTGCAATATTGCTTTCAACCTATTAGGCTCTGAAAGAATATCATTTTGATCTAAGCAAACAACTTTTATTTTATTATCAATCAATTCTTTAGCAATAGAACCCATTGATGCAAAAACTATGACGTTATACCCCATGCGTTTTAATTGTATTGCAGATTGAAAAGCAACATTCTCAATTCCACCTAATACATGAGCGCAATCACAAATAAGAATTATATTTTTTATAACATTCATGATATACCAAATAATATTGATTTATAAGGATAAGTTTCACTAACTCCAGAAACAACAAAGGCAAAATACCAATAAAACAATCCTGAAAGGAATAAGAGTATTTTTATACTTGTAATTTTTGCCACACCCTGTTTGCCATTAATCAATAAAGCCAAAATAATAAACATGACTAATTGAGTATACAAGGAAATTCTACTAATATATACCACTGTTGCCCCCATTAAACAAAACAAGACATCATAAAAAGCAACAAATTTAAAGAATTTCTTTAATAAGCTATTAATTTTTCTTGTTTTAGATGTCAACCACCAAACCAATAACATAGAAAAGATCTTGAAAAAAAATGCTACCTTTGATAAGTGACCATCAAAAGTTCCTTCCGCAAAAGCTAAATATTTTACCTTTAACAAGCCATACTGAACAAATATATTTATTAGAATAGAAAAAGAAAAAACACAAAATATACCAAAACCAATAATTCCATATGTTAATATTCTGTATTTAGAGACATATCCTTTTATACAGAATAAATATAATAAATAAATTAAAAACATCAATATTGCAGAATTATGAAAGAAAAATGCAAATACCGATATTATAATAAAAAATTTATCCTTATTATCAAACAAGAATGATAGAGCTAAAAAACAAAATGACAAAGCAATAGATTGTCTTACAAGATTTAGTGTCTCATTGTAAATAACACAATAATACAGGAATAATATCCAAAGAGGGCTTAATTTTTTTTTCAATTTAAAAGCCCCTATATAAATCGGAATTAATATTACTAATTGTATTATTAAAAGTAACCAGAAAATATCATCAGAAAATTGAGCTACAAGCCAATTTATTACTATATATCCTGGTTCTATATAACCTATTGCAAAAATTGTACTTAATAATGAAGAATCTACAGTATGCGTAAGATTCCATATAGGAACGACATAATTGTTGACATCAGTTCCAATCTCTTCAGTTCTACCAGCTGCTAACAATGCAGGAACAATTATCGATATTGAAATAAAGATAATAGATATGAGAGATAAATTTCTCTTATAATGTCGTATCGCAAGAAAAGCAAAAAACAAAGATATTGTAAAAGTTATAATATATGGTTCCATTATTCTAGTTTTTTTAATTTCTGCATATCTTTATCTTTATTGATTCGCAACATAATACACACAAAGTTTTTTGTCGAATCTATTATATCTAAAAAAATGCGATAGAAATAATTATCAGTAATATAATTATAAATATATTTCAATGATTTAGCCTTGTTTAGTAAACACTTCTTAATAGTAAATCCCAAAAGATTTTCACCATATTTTAAACTAATCCCATTACTATATAAAAAAGTATTATATCGACTTGCAACAGAAATTCTTGCATTAAGATTTTCTTTGTTAAGCTTAGTACAAATAGATCCTTTTCTAGTTGTGCAACAATATGCTTCAATATCCAAAAAATATATATTTTTTGCATAAAATCCCACCATTCCGGAAAACATGACATCATTTGATGCAGGAACTTCATCAAACATTATTGTATGCTTTTGGACTAACGAACGTTTTATTACTTTTCCCCAAACTGTATGTAGCTTGTATTTCAACAAATTTATATCATTCTTCTTTTTATATAATTCTACTATAGTGTCTCGTTTTACAGTAGGCTTAAGACTATCTGAAAAAACGGAATAAGAATCAAAAACCAACAAATCCGGATCTTTATCAGTACAATAATCAAAAACTTTAAAGATATTTTCTCCAAACATATCATCAGCATCAGCAAACAATAAGTATGAACCTAATGCCATTTGTAAACCGACATTACGAGCACCTCCTGCACCTTTACTTTTACTACATGCAACAAAGTCTATCTTTATATCTTCGATTTTTGATATTTCATTTTGTATAGCAGTCTGATTTACACTATTATCATCGACAACAATGACTTGAATATCATTTCTTTTAGGAATTGACTCAAGGCAACGTATCAATAAATCCAAAAGATTTTTATGAGGAATAATTATCGAAAAATTATACATTTTTTATTGAAGGAATTAAAGTACAAACATGTCTCTTTATAAGAACTAAAATGGCTTTTTTTAATCCATTATGCCTATTTAAAAAAATAAACTCAGTGAAAGGATTAAATCTAGGTGTATATAAGATTTTTACTCGCTTGAATAAATTATTTTTTTTATTCCAATATGGAGTTAAATCAAAATCATGTCTAGAACAACTACCAACATATACCTTGGACAAATATACTGTAATGTCATTTTTTATTGCCCTTAAGCCATAATCATAATCACCAAATCCATGCTTAAATAAGGCATCCAACATACCTAATTTACTATATACTGATTTGGGTACAATTACCAAATTTCCATTCATATAGTGTATTTTTCTAAACATATTGTTAGGTTGCAAAAGATTGTATTTATAGTCTCTTCCACCATAACTAACCTTTCCTTCATTATCACAGAAAGCTCCACTTATAATTATGTTTTCTCCATTCTTTTCAAATGGTTCAAACATCATTTCTAATGCATCCTCATATAAAACAGCATCATCGTTAAACCATAAGTAATAATCATAGTCATGAGTTTTGGCAGCTACATCCCAAGCCTTACGCATTCCACCACTCCAATAAAGATTACCATCACCATTTATAATATGTACATCAGGAAAGCAATTTTTCACTGCCTCTGGAGTACCATCTGTACAACCATCATTGGTCATATAAACATCGAAAGAATATTTATCCTCTACGGGCTTCATCGCAGCATATAAGGTCGATAAGCCTTTAAGTGTTATATCCTTTCTGTTAAATACTGTCAGTAAAACAGCTACAGTCTTTTTCATATCAATCTCTTCTAAAAATATCTCTAGTATATACCTTCTCCTTTACATCATCCAGACAAGCATCATAGCGGTTGGCAATGATGGCATGACTCTGTGCCTTGAAAGCTTCGAGGTTGTTCTCTACTCGGCTACCGAAGAAGGTGCTACCCTCTTCCAAGGTTGGCTCATAGATGACTACCTCGGCACCCTTTGCCTTGATACGCTTCATGATGCCCTGGATGGCTGACTGGCGGAAGTTATCGCTGTTTGACTTCATAGTCAGGCGATAGACACCAATAACACAGTTGTGCTCCTTGCTAGCATCGAAGCTGTTGGCATCGGCATAGCTGTAATAGCCTGCCTTCTGGAGTACGGCATCAGCAATATAGTCCTTACGGGTACGGTTGCTCTCTACGATTGCCTCTATCAGGTTCTCTGGAACATCGGCATAGTTTGCCAGAAGCTGCTTGGTATCCTTTGGCAAGCAATAACCACCATAGCCGAAACTTGGGTTGTTGTAATGGGTGCCGATTCGTGGGTCAAGACCTACACCATCGATGATTGCCTTGGTATCGAGTCCCTTTACCTCTGCGTATGTATCCAACTCATTGAAGTAGCTTACTCGGAGTGCCAGATAGGTATTGGCGAAGAGCTTAACCGCCTCGGCTTCCTTCATACCCATAAAGAGAGTATCAATGTTTTCCTTGATGGCACCTTCCTGGAGCAAAGCGGCGAAGGTCTTGGCAGCTTCCTTCAACATCTCGACATTGGTTACAGACTTGATAGCCTCGTTCTCCTCTTCGAACTCTGGGCGCTGGATAATCTTTGGATAGCCTACGATAATGCGGCTTGGATAAAGGTTATCGTAGAGAGCCTTGCTCTCACGAAGGAACTCTGGAGAGAAGAGAAGGTTGAGCTTCTTCACGCCCTTCTTGGCATACTTCAAGTAGAGGCTACGAGTGTAACCTACAGGGATGGTGCTCTTAATGACCATCACTGCATCTGGGTTTACCTCCAGAACCAGGTCGATTACTTCTTCTACATGGGTTGTATCGAAGTAGTTCTTTACTGGGTCATAATTGGTTGGTGCTGCAATCACTACGAAGTCTGCATCCTTATAGGCTGACTTGCCGTCAAGGGTTGCCACGAGGTTCAATGGCTTTTCAGCCAAATACTTTTCAATGTAAT
>ENA-OURN01000011-OURN01000011.1-human-gut-metagenome-genome-assembly--contig:-NODE-11-length-135205-cov-82.6724_pt1 | contig 135205 bp, 129 predicted proteins | sample MGYA00242099_ERZ508987 | MGnify/ENA primary metagenome ERZ508987 (study PRJEB26280, sample SAMEA2531405) | human gut metagenome | biome: human gut; feature: human-associated habitat; material: faeces... | reverse complement strand
GGCTAGGGGCTAGCACCCTAGCCAGTCTATCCTTGGGCTATTCAAGGCCGTCGCCAGTATCGTCCTTGCCGGTAGTGCCGCCGCCTGATTCAGAGCCTTGGCCGTCGCTGCCCGTGCCACCGGTGTTTCCTGAGCCGCCCTGGGTAGAATCGCCGCCTGAAGTATCGGTGTTATCGGTGCCGGTGAAGGCGCCATACTCTTCAATCTTGCACTTCTTTCTGAGCTCGGAGTTGCTCCAGGTTTTGGTGTTGCGTACAATCAGGTGAACGCCCTCTACGCTGGCAGCGGTTACCTTGTCGCGGGTGTCTTCCGCTTTTGAACTCATGCCGATGGAGAAGAGGCCGAGACCTGAGAGGCGGACGCTCTTGCCGTCGAGAATCAACTCCTGCAAGTGGTCGAGAGCATCCATCAGTACACCGTGGATGGTGCCTCGGCTGTATGGCGAGCCGTGGTCGGCGATGTGTGTAACGAAGCCTTCGAAATCTACTTCGCGGTCGGTTACTGAGGTGGCATACCACTTTTTCTTACCTGCGTTTTCTCCACTCTGTGGTGTACGCTGAATCTTACGATACTTCAATGTTCCTTTCTGTTCCATGTTCTTTTAGTGTTTAATGTTTAGAGTCTGGTGTTATGGGAAGCCGCCGCCATCTTTTGTCCGGAGCTTGATGAGGCTTTTCCTAATCACGATGCAAAGATACGCATTTTTTCTGTAACTGCCAAATTTCAGGTTGCAGATAAGGGCTGTTTTCAGCAAAGGGGGATGGAGGGAGGAAGAGAAGGGAGGGGGACCTGCGATGGAATCGCAGGGAACGGGGGCAGGCGGGGAGGCGAGGCGAGGGGGGCGAGGGGGAGCGATTCTCGTTAATAAAGCAAAAATATAGAGTAGGGGCTCGCTACTCTTAGAGTTATGAGGAATAAGTCATAGATTAGCGCAGAGAGAAACGCTATGGAGGGTGATTCTGGTGCTGCGTTTTGCTGACACTGACACTGACAGTTTTTGTTTCTGCTAGCTGCTCTAATAGGTAAAAGAATGTTAAGATAATATTTTATATTTATATATATATAAATATAACTTTTCTTCTTACTCTTTTACTACCCTCGGAAAAAATAACTGTCAGTGTCAGTGTCAGAAAATGATAGAAAAAAATGTGTTCATTTGTTTGGTCATTCAAAAAATTATATATACCTTTGCGCTACTTTTCGCTTTAAGCGGGAATTGTATTAACAACGATATATTTTTAGATAAAGGATGAGGCCCTGCAGCTTTGTTTCCCGAGCCCAAGCTCAACAAACTTGAACCCCCGAACCGGAACCGCATCTTATACTTTACCCTAAAACAAAACCAATTTAAACAAAAAATTATATTTATGAGAGAAGTATTCGAAGGGGACCATAGCCTTAATTATGGAGCTGATGATGAACATTACATTGTTTATCCTAAGGAGAAAACTCTTTATGAGTTGTGTAAGGAAAAAAATACTACTGCGAAGATGCAGAAAGAGAAGGTGGAGGATGGAGAGGGGAAAAAACATTCTTCTGTCTGTTCCTACATCGATATGATTGATGACGTTAGCCAGAAACTGAAGATAGGATTCGAACAGTATAAAAAGGCGAAGGAAGAAGAGATTCGTAAGCTGAAGAAGGAGCTAGCTAAAGAGAAGAGTATCTCCGATAATCTTCTTTCGCATAATCTGCAGCTGGTTCAGGATCTGGATGAAGCTAAGGAGGAAAATAAGCAGCAGGCTCTGAAGCTGGATAAAGTTCAATCGGAAAATAAGCAGCTGGCTCAGAAGCTGGATAAGGTTCAATCGGAAAAACAGCAGCTGGTTCATGACTTGGAAGCAACTCAAGCGGAAAACAGGCAGTTGGCGTATAAACTATATCAGGCTCAGGAGTCAAACAAGCAGCTGGCGCAGAATCGGGAAGATATTCTGAAAGCAAACCAGCAGCTGGCTCATGACTTGGGTGAGGCTCAGACGAAAAGTAAGGAGCTGGCTCGGGGTCAGGGAGAAGCTATGGCGGAATGCAGCATGCTGGAATATAAACTGGAAGAGGCTCAGGCGGAAAACCAGAAACTCAGTAAGAAACTTGATGAAGCAAGAGATGAAATCAGCTGTAAGGATATCACTATTCGTCGGATGAAGAAAGATGCAGAACGTAAAGATACAGCCATGCAGGTCGATGTATCTGAGGTGAAAGAAGAATTTGCCAGGGAAATGATTGACTCCGGTATCAGATTTGTTAAAGATATGAAGACAGCGATAGATGATTCGCAGACTTTTAAATGTATGGGGCTGTTAAACCATATGACAGATGATTGCTTTGGCAAACATGAATCTATACATCGCGAACTGAAGGATATGATTCAAGGCATTTTTGGCAGTCGTGAACAAGTTGCAAAGGAGCAGAATGAACCTAGACCTAACAATGTTACGGTTGAAAAAGGCGGGGTGTACAATGCTGAGGTTCATCATCAGGATATTCATCATGAGGTGGACCAGCCGGATTTTCTGCCTAAGGGGTACCATCCGCTTTCTCTGTCTGAGGTGGACCAGCTGATTTCTCTGCCTAGACATAAACGCAAAAGATTAGGATTAGAAGGAGAAGATTATGAGTGGAAATAAGATTATTATATGCCCTGGGGCTTTTTACAACGAGCATGTTGAACAGCAGAATATCTTTGGCGTGGTGAATGTATATCCGCCGAAAGATGGAGGGAGAGGAGGACAGACGGTTTCTTCTGTACAGCTGATTGACTGTTCGGAGGATGAGGACCTCGAGGCGGAAGATGTTGCTGCTGCTGACTTTAAGGCTGCTGCTGATGAGGATGAGCGAAAAGCAGAAAAGGATGCGGCTGCTGGCATCAGCCGGAAGGAAACCGGTAGGGGCAGAAAGAGCGAGTATCTCTTTGCCCGTGATGAAAACTACTGCGTCAAGGACGAGGCGGAAACCCGCAAACAGGCTGAGCTCTTCCGCACATTCCTAGAGCAGAATGAGTGGGCAGGGCTGCGTACCAGTTCTAGAAGAAGTTCGCCCCTGAACATCGCCATCTTCTCCTTCCTTGATCATTGGAAAGAATATGGGGTAATTCCCCGCAAGCGAGCGGTAGGAGTGAACACCATCTTCAGGTTCCTGACCAAAGACTGCAAAATCAAGAAGGATGCAATAGAGAAGTCGTTCAATAACGCCTTCTGTAACAAGCCCCCGAAAAAGAATTCCGATATGGAGAAGCTGGTGGATGCTTTTTTTGAAGAGAATATGTAGGATTAATGACTGAAAAAGAGAAAAAACGTAGGAAAAAATAATTAATCCTATTTTGCCTATTTATCCTAAAGGTGAAAAAGCCGTATCTTTGCCCCCGTAATCAGATGACAAGTCTGGTTGCGGGGGCATTTTTTTGTCCGTAAATATGATTTATTAATTTTTAAATTTTAAGTTTATGAAAAAGATGAAAGTAGTCAAGCTTCTTGACGTTCAGAGTGGTGTAAGCCAGCAGACAGGTAATCCTTGGAAATCTCGCGAGGTAGTGGTGGAATCAATGGAGAATGCGGTTCATCCCGACCGGTATGTGGCGCGGCTCTTCGGCGATGCGGTAGACAAGTTTACGGCTAAGGAAGGCGATGTACTGGGCATCGGGCTCCGCCACAGCGTGAGGGAGTATAACGGCAGATATTATGGCGAGACACATATCTCGGAGTTTGAGCAAGTACAGCCATTCTGATGTTAGTTAATAGTTGACAGTTAATAGTTTATAGAGTTTTTCCTATTATAAAAAAATAAAGAATTATGTATATTAAGATTCAGATTTCAGATGCTTTGTATCAGGCTCTCCTGACGCAGGGCAAACGCAAGAAGGGCTCTATCGCCCTGGTCAGCCCCAAGGAGGGTAATTTCAACGCATTCGCCAGCAATAGCGAAACGCGGAAACAACGCAAGTTTATACGGCTGGCTCATGGAAGTGCCAGCGTGGGCGATGAGGATGTGAGAATGCATCTGCGTATCAGCCGCAGAGAAGCCGAGGTTATGCCGGCTCAGGTTATCTGCAAAGAGAGTGAGATTGCCGGTGAGTTTGTAATGAAAAATTGCTAGTCTATGAGTTTTGGAATATCCGAAAGTGTAAGGAGCAGGGCGGTACAGGTTTGTACGCCTCAGCTCTTTCATCAGGCAGCCCAGAGCGGTGTGGTGGTGAAGACTTGCGCCGAGATAGAAGACGCACTTGAGAGCCTGCGCAGAGGCGAGATGAGCAAGGATGATTATGTGGCGCTGAAGACGAAGTTGAAGGCTAAACTCCCGATTCTCACTCCGCATGCTACCTTCAAGAACGGCCGACGACTGAATGCGGATGCCATCCCCAGCGGGCTTTCTATCTACGACAAAGACCATATTCCCGACCCGAGAGGGTGGTGGAAGACGAAGAGCCAGGAGCTGAAGCAGAATAAGCCTGAGGTGCTGGAATGCATCCTGCTGGTTCATGTTACGCCTTCGCTCGAGGGACTGAGGCTTGTCTTCGTTATCCCGGGAAAGATGAACCTGGCTGATGCGCAGAAATGGATGTCGGAGCAGCTGGGGGATAAGGATTATGATTCTTGCGTGAAGGACCTGGCACGGCCTTCGTTCATCGTGCCCGAAGACTATATCCTCTTTATGAATGAAGAGGAGCTGTTTAAGGATAGAGAGGCTGCAACCCGGAGCAGAGAGAACGGAGAACTGAAGGGGGACGGGGCTTGGAAAGCCCCGGAACGGGGGCTGCCTGACGGGAGACCGGAGGGAGCTGCTGCTGAAGGGAGCACGGGTGCTGGAAGCAAGAAGGCTGCTGCTGAAGGAAGCGGGGGCGCTGCTGAAGGGAGCACGGGCGCTGGAAGCGGGGCTGCTGAAAGCAAGAAGGCTCCAGCCAGCTATCCCAAGGAATACCAGGGGGTGCCTTATCCGGTTATCATAGAGAAGCTGATAGAGCTGCTGGGAGGAGAGCCGCAACATGGCTCCAGAAACTCGTTTATCTTTACATTAAGCTGCTATCTCCGCTATCTCTGCGATGATAATGCGGAATGGATCAAGCAGGTGATTCCAACCTTTGGCGAAGACCGGAAGAGGGCGTTCATAACCGTGGAGAGTGCCTGCAACAGAAAGCAGAGCTTCCGAATGCCCAGCATCGTGAGCAAGGCCGTAGAGCTGGTAAGGAATGAAAAGATGAATACGCTTTCTGCCAACTATGATGACAGCGATTTCGGCGATATCAACAATCCGGAATCTTACTTCTATCATATTCATCAGATGCCGGAAAAATTGCCCAAACTCATCCGACTCCTGATTTCGAAAACACCGGAGATTTACCGTCCAGCCGTATCGCAGGCCATCTTCCCGCCACTGGCATCGCATCTCTGCGAAACCCGATTCCGCTATCTCGATAATGTAGAGCATGAGGCTACAATTTCTTCTATCTTGTGTGCCCCTACAGGAAGCGGAAAGGAAGCCATCACGCAACCTATCAACCACATCATGGCTGACATCAGAAAGCGGGATGCTGAACAGAGAGAAAGAGAGCGACTGTGGAAAGATGAATGCAACCGCAAAGGCTCGAACAAAGACAAGAGAGAAAGACCGCAAGGACTTGTTATACAAGAGGTTAATATTGATATGACGAACCCTGCCTTTGTGCTCAGAATGAAGGAGGCTGAGAACCATTTCCTCTATTCAAAACTGAACGAGCTGAACCTCTTCGATGCGCTGAAGGGCAAGACCAACCAGCACTTCCGCATCATGGAGCTTGCCTTCGATCTGGGTAATTACGGACAGGACAGAGTGGGCACACAGAGCGTTACCGAAACCATCAAGGTGCGCTTCAACTGGAATGCCTGCTGCACCCCGAAAAAGTGTCGCGAATATTTCAAAAGGGTGGTAACGGATGGTCCTATCAGCCGTATCTCGTTCAGCACCATCGAGCGCCGTCCATGCGGTTCGGAGCTTCCGGTATACGGCACTTATGATGCAGCCTTCGATGAACAGCTGAAGCCCTATATCGACAATCTGGTGAAGGCTAGAGGACTGGTAGACTGCCCTGGAGCCCGCAAGCTGGCTCAGACGCTTCTGGATGAAAATGCCCAGTTTGCCCGTCTGTCGCAGGATGTGGTATTCGAGAATCTCTCGTTCAGAGCCAATGTCATCGCCTATCTGAAGGCATGCGTGCTGTATGTGGCAAACGGCATGAAATGGGAGAAATCCATCGCAGATTTCGTGCGCTGGAGCGAGCGTTATGACCTCTACTGTAAGTTGAAATTATTTGGACAGATGATTTACGATGCAGACAGAGAGCAGGACTGCGTGCCTAAGACAGCACCGAGGGGTCCGAAGAATATGCTTGAGATGCTGCCCGAACAGTTCTCGCTCAAGGATTATGCCAATCTGCGCAGGGAGCAGGGTTTCGACGACAACCGCAAGCGTACGATGGATGCTGTTTACCAGTGGGTATCGCGCGGATATGTGGTGAAGCTGCTTAAAGACGAAACTGCTGACACTGACACTGACAGTTTAATTTTCCGCAAGGTGCATTACAACAGAAGTTATCTTCTCAATAAAGAATAAGCTTATGGAAATAATAGTAAAGCGAATAGCCAAGAAGAAGACCTATACGATAGGTCATCTTTATCTTCTGAAAGAGGATGAGGTAGAGAGCCGCCAGAGTTTCAGCAGGCATCTGGAAGACAAGCGTGAATTTCGCGATACCTTCTCTGAGACGCTGCTGGATAAGGAGCATTATTTCTGCGATACGCTGGAGCCTACCTGGCGCAATCTGCTGGGTATCACGCTGAGTCCTGGGGAAGTGGATGCCCGTCGGGGCAGGGTGAGCGGCAAGATAGCGCGCAAGGTTCGGGGCAAGACGGCGATACCCGAGGGCACTTATCCGCTGCTTGTTACCCCGTCGCCCAGGTTTAAGTGTTTTCTGCCTCTCGTTCAGGGAGTGCCCGGTTTCGAGGGCATCCGCATCCATGCAGGCAATTATCCTGACGACACACAGGGCTGCATCCTGGTGGGCGAGAACAAGTTCAGGGGGATGGTAGTGAACTCCCGCATCTGGCTCAACCGCCTCATCAGCCGCATCGCCGAGGCCAGGGAGCAGGGGGAATCTGTATGGATTACGGTTATCTGAAAATAAAAAAGAGGGTGAGTCATCTGGTTATGACACACCCTCTTTTTGGCTTTTATTTCTTTTTCTTCTTCTTCTTTTTGATGCCGAAGAAATCGCGGAGGCCGTTGAAGTCTTTCTTCATGATGAGGCCGAGACCCTGTGTGTTCAGACTGTTGCGCGTAAAATAGCGGTCGTTGGTCTGATTGTACATGCGTATGGCGAGGTTGCCGTTAGGTAAGATGAGGTAGCGGAGGTCAAAATCACCGATGAAACTCTGCGTGGCATTCGGATTGTCGCGATAACCGAACTGGCCATTGAAGAGTAACCGGTTGTTGAGCAGCTTGCCGCTCAGAATGCCCTCATATTCGGCATTGTTGAAACCTTCATCGCCCGTAGATATGTTGGCACCGAAATTCCAGTTGTTGCTCTTCACCACGTTGGAAAGTACGGTGTTCAGCTGCTGCGAGATGGTGCCGCTCAGCAGGCTCTGCATCGCCAGCGAAGTCTGACTCTGCTGTTCGCCATCCTCGCTCACCTGGTTGTTGTTGGTCTGGGCGTAGAACCGGCCGATGCCCAAGAGATAGAGCACCTGCTGGTTCATCTCTTCCTGCGAATTGATGATAGAGTAGATCATCTGCTTCGCATCGCTGTTAACCGTAGGCAGGTCCATAGAGAAATCTACCTTAGGCGATTGAGGCGTGCCGGTGATGTCCATCAGGCAGTCTACGCGGATGTTGTTGCCCGAGAACGAACGGCCTATGCGCAGGTCACTCAGCGGCACTCCGTTTACGGTATATTTAGCCCGCAGGTTGAGTGGGGCGTTGTATGGGTTGCCACCGAAGGCGATGGTGCCGCCCGGCATAAACTCGAACTCCTTCTTGATGAGATTCTGGATGGTGAGCTTGTAGGTGCCATGGTCTACCACATAGTTGCCAAACATGTCGAATGAGCCCTTGTTGAAGTAGTTGGCGCGAATTACGCCATCTCCGTTCAGGGTGATGCAATCGCCCGACTGCTCGTCCATAATCAGCTTGAGCGTGAGGTTCTGGTTGGTGTTTACGAGGAAGTTGATGCGCATATCCGATTCGAAATCGATGTCATCCTCTCTCTGTTTCGTGGTTGGAGCCCCGTTCAGGCTGTCCATGATATCCGGCACAATCTCGTGCCAGTGGATAAAGCTCTTGTCGCTGATGGCGTCTGGACTTGCCACATTATATACAAAGATGCTGCCCGGTTCAGGCTCGGCGTTGATATCGATGACGGTTTCGCCGCTCTTGCCGTGGATGCCTACCTCGCCCGTGGCATAGATGGTGCCATAGAAGGTGTTGTCGCCAAACTCGCGGGTATCGAAGCCCAGGAAGTTGTGCGCCTTGATATCGAGGTCGTAGCTCAGCCTTGTGAGGTGCTTGTGGTGGATGCCTCCGCTCAGGATGGCTATGTTGCGGTTGCGGTCGAAGATGGTATCATTCTCTATGAGGATATCATCTGGGATAGCGTGGGCACGGAGCGCATCGAAGGTATAATCGGTGTTGAGCTGCTTGAGGTGCACCTTGCCATGAGCGGTAATATCGCCTACGAGATTGACGCTTTTCAAATCGCCCACCACATTGAGATGACCATCGCCCCAGGCTTCTACCTGGTTCATGAAACTGCCGCAGAAATTCTCGAGGAATTTCATGCTGGTGCCCTGGGCATCGATACCCAGGTCGATATAGTTGCGCTTAGGCGAGACGTATCCGTTGATGAGTGTCTGATGCTCCGGACCATCATCGGCAACTGCATGAATATCAATCTGTTCAAGTTCCTTATTGAAGTTGACACCAGCATGGAGTACACCGAGCTGTCCGTTTTCGAAGGTAAACTCCTTCACGTCTAGCTGGGCGTAGGCATCAGGGTCGTTGAAGAGGCTCTTGATGATAGCCTTGCCCGAAGCCTTGCCGGTGAAATCTACCGAATGGAAATTGATGAGGTTCAGCACGTATGCCACATCCACATCCTTCAGGTCGGCTACGATAGAATCGGTCTTCTCGGGTGTAGCAAGACCGGAAACGATGACGTGCTGCTGGTCGTGGCTCACGGCGAAATGGTCTACCAGCAGGCGGTTCTTGCTGTAGATGATGTCGGCAGGATGAACCTCCCACGGCGTACCGTCGATTCTGATTTCAGACGGGTGTATGGTTACGTGGGCGGTAGAAACATGATCTTCGTTCTTGAAGAACTGCGCCCTCGTATCGATGATGCCCTGGATAGGGAGCTTAGCCGAATGGTTGTTGTAGAAGAGCTTGGCGAAGAGCTGGTTGTCGGCAGCGGCTGCCTTTACGTGGATGCCCGGTCCGTTATCTCCCCATTTGCCCTGTCTGATCTGCGCATCTATCTTGAGCGAATCGTTGATGGTATGCAGTCGCACTTTGGCTCCATGATAGTCTTTTGCGCCATAGCTGAAGTCAGCCACGCTGGCATAGATGTTGACGGTTTTCTCGGCATCGTTCACGAATCCATCGGCAAAGACGGGCTGCTCTATCTGCAGCGGAATGCCCAGCATGCGCTGCAGTATCTCGGTAGAGGTGATTTTTGCCTGGAAGGTGAAATGGTTCTTCGCACTCCTGTCTACCTTGCCGATGCCCGGAAGGGTAGGCAGTTTGCTGGCTATCAGGTTGGTGAAGCTCTTGGTGAGGGTAGCGTAATCGTACTCTCCGTCAACATGGATGCTGGCGAACGGGGCTTCGAGGTCGAAATAGCTGTCCTTGCCCTGATTCTTGGCGCTTACGGTTATGCCATCGAGACTGTAGGTCTTGTCGGCTACCTTCAGTCCCAGGATGGTTGGCAGCAGATGCTGTACATGGGCAGTAGCTGCATACTGCTTGCGCGGGATGGAGTAGGAGCCTTCTACCTGGATGTTGGCGTTAGGGTCGGCGATGGATGCGAGTCCCTCGAGCAATCCCCGGTTATAGCTGCCGTCTATCTGAATGTTGCGGTAGCTGTACTTGTTGAAATCGAAGCGCGGAATGCTGCCCTTGGCATAGAAATGCTGCTTGTTGCCGTGAGCCGAAAGCGATGCTGCCAGGATGCCGAACTGCCCGTTGTCGAGGATTCGGCCCAGGTTGATGCCCTGGGTGTTGATGCTAGCCTTGAGCTCGGAGCCAGCTTTTTCGGCCTTGATGGCTACTTCGCCCACGCCGGTCTTCAGCTGGCCACGGGTGCCTGCCTTCTTGCCAGCACCATATACTTCACCTATATAATATATGTCGCCCAGGCGCAGCACTTCTTTCGGAATGCTGATGCGTTTGCCCAGATTTCTGGAAACCTCTCCGATGCCATCGCCTGATATCTTGAGGGCTGAGATGTTTGCCTTCCAGCGCAGAAGGCGGTCCCAATCGCTCACACGGCCGTTAGCCCTGAGCAGCAGACTGCCGCTCTGAGTCTTGAATTCGAGGTTATGGATGCGGGCAGATGTACTGGTGCCCGAAAACTGGAGGTGAAGCTGCAGGGCATCCTTGAACTTGCGGAGTTCAGGCACGAAGCAGGCAATATCGGCAAGCGTGATGACGGATGGCTTGATGCCGCCCTGAAACTGGAGTGTAGGCTTTACGATATGCTTGTTCTCGATGCGGTAGGTAGCGCGCAGGTCATCAAACTGCAATTGCGAATGAGGGAGCTCGATGCTGAAGTCTCTGAGCAGGGCTTGCTGCTGGTCGGCATCGAGTTTGAATCTCAGATTTCTGAGTTGAAGTCCTGATTTATCTTTCAGCGCTATCTTCTTGACAGCCAGATGGATATCCTTGTCGGTGAGATGACCCAGAATAATGTGGGCAGAGAGGTCGGTGATGCCTAGATGCTGCGGCGAAAAGACGCCCGGCTCAGGCGCAATATCGCGCTGGTTGTAGGCAACGGCACCATGCCGGATAATCAGGCTTCCGATGTGCAGGTCGAGCGGAGTATGGCGGGTGGTATCTTTCGAAGCCAGCGAATCGAGCACGAACTGGATGTTCATCGGGCTCTTGGCATCCTGCTTGTAGATGTTGGCATTGAGTCCGAAGAGCTGGGCAGATGAAACCGAAATCTTGCCATCCTTCAAAGGCAGGAAATCGAGTTTTGCCGATACGCGCGAAGCACAGATCATGCTGTCGCCCTTCTGGTCGAGCATCATCACGTCATCTATGATAATGCGGTTGAAGAAGCCCAGATTCACCTTTCCGATACTTACTTGAGTGCCGAATTTCTGGGTCAGCGCACCGGCTACTTCAGAGCCGATGAAGGCCTGTACTGGTGGCACGTGCAACAGTACGACAAGCAAGAAATAGACAGCAGCCAGCGTCCATATAATGCTATTGATGATATGTTTTAAATGTTTCAGAGTTGCTTTCTCTAGTTTACAAAAATGTTACTAATTTGAATTTTGCGACAAAATTACGGAAAAATCGGCATAAAATCGAATAATTCACACAATTTTTCTTTTTTATATCACTTTTTTTCACTATTTTTGCAGCACGTTAGAAGTTTCAGCATAGAAGTAGATAAAATATATGTTTTATGGCAGATGGCCAGTATAGCGTCTTGATGAGGGCGCTGACGCATATATCTTGAAGTGATTAATAAGTTTATATTTAATATTTTTTAATGTAGTTATGGCAAATGTGATTAAGTTACGTAAAGGCTTGGACATTAACCTTACGGGTAAGGCTTCCAAGGATGTAACGCTCCAGGTGGCTCAGGCTGGCGAGTATGCGCTGGTTCCTGCGGCTTTCGTGGGTGTGACTCCTAAGGTAGTGGTACGCGAGGGCGAGCATGTCAATGCCGGAGATGCCTTGTTTGTGAACAAGGCTTGCCCGGAGGTGAAGTTTGCCTCGCCAGTGAGCGGAGAAGTAACCGCCATTGAGAGAGGTGAGCGCCGAAAGGTGCTCTGCGTGAAGGTGAAGGCCGACGCAGTACAGACCTCTACGGATTTTGGTAAGAAAAACGTTGATGCGTTAGACGGTGAGGCTGTCAAGCAGGCGCTGCTTGAGGCTGGTCTCTTCGGATACATCAACCAGTTGCCTTATGCTGTGTCCACAACTCCCGACACCAAGCCTAAGGCAATTTTCGTTTCTGCCCTCCGCGACATGCCGCTCGCAGCCGACTTTGAGGTAGAACTCGAAGGCAACGAAGAGGCTTTCCAGACGGGTTTGACAGCCTTGAGCAAGATTGCGAAAACTTATCTTGGTGTTGGCGTTGACCAGCACAGCAATGTGCTCGGCGAGGCTAAGAACGTAGAACTCAATGTATTCGACGGTCCTTGTCCGGCAGGTAATGTAGGCGTACAGGTGAACAACATCGACCCTGTAAACAAAGGCGAGGTGGTTTGGACAGTAGATCCAGCATCGGTTATCTTCTTCGGAAGACTCTTCCTGACAGGTAAGGTTGATTTGCACAAGACTGTAGCTGTAGCTGGTAGTGAAATCAAGACTCCTGGCTATGCTGAAGTATTGGTAGGTACACCTTTAAGCAGTTTTGTAGCCAATCAGCTGAAAGCTACTGACCATGTGAGACTTATCAATGGTAATCCACTTACCGGTGTAAAGACGACCACAGCCGATTTCGTAGGTGGTCATACATCAGAGATTACAGCCATCCCAGAGGGTGATGACAACGACGAGATGCTGGGTTGGATTCTTCCACGTACCGATCAGTTCTCTACATCGCGTTCATATCTCTCCTGGCTCTTCGGCAAGAAGAAGGAGTATAATCTCGATGCCCGCGTGAAGGGTGGCGAGCGCCACATGATCATGAGCGGCGAGTATGACAAGGTGCTCCCGATGGACATCTATGGTGAGTATCTCATCAAGGCAATCATCGCCGGCGATATCGACAAGCAGGAGCAGCTCGGTATCTACGAGGTAAGTCCTGAAGATTTTGCTGTGGCTGAGTTCGTGGATTCATCTAAGCTCGAATTGCAGAAGATTGTACGCGAGGGCTTGGATACCCTGCGCAAGGAGAACGCTTAGTTTTTAGTACTGTTAATTATTAAAATAATGAGTGCATTAAGAAATTATCTCAATAAGATAAAGCCTAACTTCCAGAAGGGAGGTAAGCTGCATGCCTTCGAGAGCGTGTTTGACGGTTTTGAGAGCTTCCTGTACGTGCCTAATACGACAGCGAAGAGCGGAGCCAGCATCCACGATTCCATCGACTCGAAGCGCATCATGAGCTTTGTGGTAATCGCCCTGATTCCTGCTTTGCTCTTCGGTATGTATAATGTGGGATACCAGAATTTCAAGGCTGCAGGTACACTGGATACTGCCAGCTTCATCGAGGTCTTCGGCTTCGGATTCCTGGCTGTCCTCCCTAAGTTGCTGGTTAGCTACATCGTGGGTCTCGGCATCGAGTTTGCCTGGGCTCAGTGGAAGCACGAGGAAATCCAGGAGGGTTACCTCGTCAGCGGTATCATCATCCCATTGATCATTCCTATCTCTACACCGCTGTGGATGCTCGCCCTGGCGTGCGCCTTCGCAGTTATCTTCTGCAAGGAGATCTTCGGTGGTACCGGTATGAACATCTTCAATGTGGCTGTGGGTGCCCGTATGTTCCTCTTCTTCTCATATCCACTGGCTATGAGTGGTGATAAGGTCTGGGTGGCTAAGGATGCTATCTTCGGTCTGGGTAACACCCTGCCTGATGGCTTCACTGCTGCTACTCCTCTCGGACAGCTGGCTCAGGGCAGCATGCCTTCAGCTAGTCTCTGCGATTCTATCATCGGTTTCATTCCTGGCTGTATCGGTGAGACTTCAGTCATCGCCATCGCCATCGGTGCCATCATCCTTCTCTGGACAGGCATCGCATCATGGAAGACCATGGGCAGCGTATTCGCAGGCGGCATCGTGATGGCGCTTATCTTCCAGGCTCTCGGCATGACACCTATCGCCTGGTATGAGCACATCGTTCTCGGTGGTTTCTGCTTCGGTGCCGTATTCATGGCTACCGACCCTGTAACCTCAGCCCGTACTGAGAAGGGTAAGTACTTCTACGGATTCTTCATCGGGGCCATCGCCGTTATCGTACGTGTGATGAACCCAGGTTATCCAGAGGGTATGATGCTCGCTATCTTCTTCGGTAACATGTTTGCTCCACTCATCGACTACTGTGTAGTTCAGGGCAACATCTCACGCCGTGCTAAACGTGCTATTAAATAATGTAGGAGGAATGTAGATATGAAGACAAATTCAAATAGCTATACTATTATCTATTCGGTTATCATCGTGGTAATCGTGGCATTCCTGCTCGCGTTCGTGTCTTCTTCGCTGAAGGCAACACAGGATGCCAACGTGGCACTTGATACTCAGAAGCAGATTCTCAACTCCCTGAACCTGCGCGGCCTTGACAACGCTACTGCGGCTGCCAAATATAAAGAGGTGGTGAAGGACGAGAAGGAGAAAGACGGCATGAAGTATTACGAGTGCGAGATTGATGGTCAGAAGAAGACCGTTTACTCTGTAAAGGGTATGGGTCTCTGGGGCGGCATTTCAGGCTTCATCGCCGTGGATGCCGACAACAACACCATCTATGGCGTATATTTCAACCACGAAGGCGAGACAGCCGGACTCGGTGCTGAAATCAAGGACAACCTGAAGTGGCAGCAGAAATTCCAGGGCAAGAAGATTCACAAGGATGGAGTAGAGGGCATCGCTCTGGGCGTTGAGAAAGACGCTCCTGCCGGCGACCCTAACAATGTGGATGCCGTTACCGGTGCTACATTGACATCCGACGGTGTGGATGCCATGCTCAAGGAAGGTCTTGCTAAATTCATTAAATAATTAAGCGAAATTATGGCATTATTTAGTAAACAAAATAAGGAGGCATTCATCAAGCCACTGAACGGCGACAACCCTATCCTCGTCCAGGTGCTTGGTATCTGTAGTGCCCTGGCTGTTACTTCCCAGCTGAAGCCAGCCATTGTGATGGGACTTGCCGTTACTATCATCACGGCATTCTCTAACGTGATTATTTCCATCATCCGCAACACCATCCCTCAGCGCATCCGTATCATCGTCCAGCTGGTGGTAGTTGCTGCCCTGGTTACCATCGTGAGCCAGGTGCTGAAGGCTTTCGCCTACGACGTGAGCGTGCAGCTCTCTGTGTATGTGGGTCTGATCATCACCAACTGTATCCTGATGGGTCGCTTGGAGGCGTTCGCCATGATGAACAAGCCTTGGCCTTCATTCCTCGATGGTATAGGTAATGGTTTGGGTTACGCCCTTATCCTCGTGATTATGGGTGCTGTTCGTGAGCTCCTGGGCCGCGGCTCATTGCTCGGTTTCCAGCTGATTCCAGAGGGAGCTTACGACTTCGGATATGTTAACAACGGTATGATGACCATGCCAGCCATGGCATTGATTCTCGTTGGATGTGTAATCTGGGTACATCGTGCCTATATTTATAAGGAGGAGAAGTAAGATGGAGCACGCAATAAGTTTGTTTTTCCGTTCGATTTTCGTCGATAACATGATCTTCGCCTACTTCCTGGGTATGTGTTCATACTTGGCAGTATCCAAGAACGTGAAGACCTCTTTGGGCTTGGGCTTGGCAGTAACCTTCGTGTTGCTCATCACCGTGCCTGTAGATTACCTGTTGCAGACCAAGGTGCTCAGCGCCGATGGAATCCTGGGTGTTGACCTCACTTACCTGAGCTTCATCCTCTTCATCGCCGTCATCGCTGGTATCGTGCAGCTGGTAGAGATGATTGTAGAGAAGTTCTCACCATCGCTCTATGCTGCGCTGGGTATCTTTTTGCCATTGATTGCCGTAAACTGTGCCATCATGGGTGCATCGCTCTTCATGCAGCAGCGCATCCTGATGGATCCTGCCAATACTCAGGCTATTACCTCTGTATGGGATAGCATCGTTTATGCCGTAGGTTCCGGTCTGGGTTGGACTCTCGCCATCGTGCTGATGGGAGCCATCCGCGAGAAGATGCAGTATTGCGACGTGCCAAAGCCATTGCAGGGACTCGGCATCACATTTATCACAGTAGGTCTCATGGCAATGGCTATGCTTTGCTTCTCAGGCTTGAAAATCTAAAATAGGAGGACTATAGATATGGGTAATACATCATTTATATTGGCTAGTATCGGAGTTTTCCTCGTGGTGATTCTCCTGCTGGTTATCATCCTGCTCGTGGCTAAGAAGTATCTGAGCCCTAGCGGAAATGTAAATATCGAAATCAATGGCGACAAGACCATCAACGTGCCTCAGGGCAGCAGTTTGATGACTACGCTGAATGAGAACGGCATCTTCCTGCCTTCTGCCTGCGGCGGTAAGGCAAGCTGCGGCCAGTGTAAGGTTCAGGTGCTCGAGGGCGGCGGCGAGATTCTCGATTCTGAGAAGCCTCACTTCACCCGTAAACAGATTAAGGACCACTGGCGCCTGGGATGCCAGTGCAAGGTGAAGGGCGACCTGAAGATCAAGGTGCCTGAGAGCGTGATGGGCGTGAAAGAGTGGGAGTGCGAGGTTATCTCCAACAAGAACGTTTCATCATTTATCAAGGAGTTCAAGGTGGCTCTGCCTCCAGGCGAGCACATGGACTTCGTTCCGGGTTCTTACGCTCAGATCAAGATTCCTGCATACGACTGCATTGATTACGACAAGGACTTCGACAAGGATCTCATTGGCGAGGAGTACATCGGAGCATGGAAGAAGTTCAACATCTTCTCTCTCAAGGCTCACAATCCAGAGCCTACCGTTCGTGCTTACTCTATGGCGAACTATCCTGACGAGGGTGACATCATCACTCTGACCGTACGTATCGCCACAACTCCATTCTTGCCACGTCCACAGGTAGGATTCCAGAACGTACCAACAGGTATCGCTTCTTCTTACATCTTCTCATTGAAGCCAGGCGACAAGGTAATGATGAGTGGTCCTTACGGCGACTTCCATCCTAACTTCACTTCTGGCAAGGAGATGATCTGGATTGGTGGTGGTGCCGGTATGGCTCCATTGCGTGCGCAGATTATGCACATGACCAAGACCCTGCACACTACCGACCGTGAGCTTCACTTCTTCTACGGAGCGCGTGCATTGGGTGAGGCATTCTTCCTTGAGGACTTCTGGGAGCTTGAGAAGGAATTCCCTAACTTCCACTTCCATCTTTCACTCGACCGCAAGGACCCAGTGGCAGATGCTCAGGGTGTGAAGTACTACGAGGGATTTGCTGTTAACTGCATCCGTGATACCTACTTGAAGGATCATGAGGCACCAGAGGATTGCGAGTACTATCTCTGCGGACCTCCAATGCTGATCAAGACAGTAACAGATTATCTGGATTCTCTCGGAGTGGATCCTGAGAGTATCATGTATGATAACTTCGGATAAAACGATAATTCAATCAAAAGAGCAATGCTTGTTCTCAAAAAAAATGAGAGGCAAGTGTTGCTCTTTTTTTTATTTTTCTGAATATATACAATATAATAGAGATAATTACGTTTTTATCTTGAAAGTATAGATTTAATTATGAATAAGATAAAGGTAGGTGTATGTTTTGCCCTTTGCAGTCTGGCAGCCCCATCTATGGCACAGTATATGTGGCAAGAGGAGGATGGCACGGAGAAGATAGATCTTCGGGAAGATATACAATATGGTGTTGAGATGCAAGGGTCGTTTTCGAAAGGTAAAACCCCATTGTGGCTTAACGCAAACAAACATGGATTAAGTTCTTTAGAGAAGAATAACGGCTATCTCAGAGGTAGTCTGGTTCGTCCGCTTTCTGCAGATTCTGCCCGCCGCTGGGCTGTAGGATATGGAGTAGATGTGGCGGTACCGGTAAACTATACCAGCCATGTAGTGGTGCAGCAGGCTTATGTGGAGGCCCGCTGGCTTTATGGTGTGCTGACTGCAGGTGCCAAGGAATATCCGATGGAGCTAAAAAACCAGTCGCTCTCCAGTGGTAGCCAGTGTCTGGGTATCAATGCCCGTCCGATACCTCAGGTTCGTCTGGCGCTTCCTGAATATTGGACGCTTCCGTTTGGTAGAGGCTGGCTGCAACTGAAAGGTCATCTGGCTTATGGTATGACTACGGATGATGGCTGGCAGCATGATTTTACGAAACGGCAGACTAAATATTGTGACCACATTCTCTATCACAGCAAGGCTGGTTTCTTGCGTATCGGAAATGAGAATGCTTTCTGTCCGCTCAGCATAGAAATGGGCTTGGAAATGGTTGCTCAGTTTGGTGGCAATGCATATCGTCCAATAGGTGACAGTATGGTACAGATTCCTACCGAGAAAAATCTGAAAGGCTTCTGGCATGCGCTGTCGGCAACGGGCTCTGATGCAGGTGAAGGGGCTTATGCCAATGTTGCCGGCAACCAGTTGGGCAGTTGGCTGATGCGTATCAATTATGACACTGACAGTTGGAAAGCTGCCATCTATGCCGATCATTATTTCGAAGATCACAGCCAGATGTTTCTCCTCGACTATAATGGATATGGTGAGGGCGCAGACTGGAATAAGAAAGTAAAACGCCGTTTCTTCATGTATTCGCTGAAGGACATTATGCTGGGCTTCGAACTGAATCTGAAGTATTCGCGCTGGCTGAAAAATGTGGTGCTGGAGTATCTCTATACCAAATATCAGAGTGGTCCGTACAATCATGACCGTACATCGGGTATCGCAGACCATATAGCGGGTACTGATGATTATTATAACCACAGCATCTATCCTGGATGGCAGCATTGGGGCCAGGTGATAGGAAATCCACTCTACCGTTCGCCTATTTATAATAATGACGGATGTATTGATATCAGAAACAACCGGTTCATAGCTTATCATCTGGGTTTTGATGGTCAGCCTACACAGCGGTTGGGCTATCGTATATTAGGCACCTATCAGAAAGGTTGGGGTACATATAGCAACCCGTTTACAAAAAAGCATCATAATGTAAGTTTTCTGGTAGAGGGTCATTACGATTTCCTGCATCAATGGCAGTTGAAGGCAGGCTATGCGATGGATTTCGGTAGCGAAAAGATGCTGGGACATAATGCCGGTATGCAGATAACCATCAGCAAAAGAGGTTTGCTGACGAAAAGAAAATAATAATCGATAAGATAGAAAATATGAAAAAGATAATAGGGGTGCTTTCCCTTGCTGTTATGATGCTCACTCTAAGCTCATGTGAGTTAGAAACAAGCCAGAATGGTGATTTGGATGGTTTCTGGCATTTGGAGCAGGTTGATACTTTAGCTACAGGGGGTACTTGTAACTTTGCAGATAAGCGCGTGTTCTGGGGCTGCCAGTATAAGCTGATTCAGGTTGCTGATTATGATCGCTTCGAGGCTGGTAGAGGATTTTATCTGCGTTTTGAGCAAACCTCCGACAGTTTGCTGATTACATCTGTTTATCGTAATAAATGGCATGAAGATTATGGAGGCGATGTACTTTTAACAGAAATGAATGATTCTTTGCGTAGCTGTGGCATCAATCATCTGAATGAGCATTTTGCCAAGGAGGTATTGACCGGAGGTAAGATGCAACTGAAGAGTAAAACCCTGAGATTGCGGTTCAGAAAATTCTGAAAAAAAGGGTGTGTCATAAGTTACATCCAATACGCCCTGAAAGGGCAGAAGCACCTAGCCCAGGGCAGCGCCCTGGGTTTTAGAACAAATACAAAAAAGTCGCCCTGAAAGGGCAAAAGCTTTGAAATTGAAAGCTTTTGCCCTTTCAGGGCGACTTCGTTTTTACCAACATTACCCAGGGCGCTGCCCTGGGCTAGGAGCTTTTGGGCTTTCAGCCCGTCCTCGGCTGCCATAATCAGGACTTATGACACACCCTCTTTTACTTCTTCCTTTCTGATTCCTTGATGAAACCATGTCGGTAAGCATAGAGAAGCTCCTTCAGGTCTTCTATCTGCTTACGGAGTTCGCAACCTATATCTGTGTCGGCTACCAGCATTCGGCGGTTCGACATTTCTACAATCTGTGTGGTACTCTTGATGTCGGTACCTTGCTTGATGGCATCTTCCATACTCGTAAATGGCTCGTGCTGGACCAGCTGAAATCCGCGGGAGTGGTATACTAAGGTGTAGCCGGCAATGCCAGTCTCGTTGTGGTAGGCTTTAGAGAAGCCTCCATCGATAACCATCAGCTTGCCGTTTGCCTTGATAGGGTTCTCGCCCTTGGTTGTGCGAACGGGCACGTGCCCATTGATGATATGGCGGTTAGGACCGGTTACCCCAAACTCATCCATAATATGGTCGATAACCTGTTCGTTATCGCGCAACAGGAAGTAGTATCCCTTCTCTTCTTTATGAGTCTCCTTATCGGTAATGAAATAGCGCTCGAAGGTGGCCATCTTACTCTTGTCGAAGAGCGGACTGTCAGGACCGCACCATAGGTAGATGAAATAATCGATGGCATATTCCTTCTCATTCGGATCAGAATCTGATTGGAAAGCTGTGCGTATCTGCATGCCCGTATGATGCATCAGGGCTCTGCCGCTGAATTTCTTGCCAGGATATATTTCTACCTCTTTTAATGAACCATCTTCGTTGAGCGGGCAGGAAGCATGGAAAAGCAGGTTGTTGTTGAAGATAGCGTACATGCAACCATGCTGCAGCATAACCTTGATATGCTTGTGCAGCTTCTCGCAGACCATAAACGAATGATGCAGTTTCTGAATCAGAATTTCCTCTTCTTCAGATAGTTTGTCCGGATTGTCCGGATCGATGGTAGGGAAGTGGCATGAGGTCATGTCATACTCTTTTCCGTCAATCTCTACCTTGCCTTTCCTGTAATCGATATGGTCAAAAAGACAACGGTCTTTCATCTTCCATTCCGGATGCTTCTTGAAAAGCTGGCTCTCTAATTTAAACTGGATGACAGCTATAGCCTTGTGCATCTGAGAGGTGAGCCGCTGGGTCTTTTCATCCATTGCTGCTGCACCTCCGCTGAGCTTAGGCAGAAATTCTTTGCAATCATCATCCTTGTAGGTTTCCATCGCAAAAGTAGCGAGTGGTACGAGGTTGATGCCATAGCCTTCTTCCAATGTCGAGAGGTTGGCGTATCGCAGGGAGAGACGTATCACATTACAGATGCAGGCATCATTGCCGGCAGCTGCTCCCATCCATAGTACATCGTGATTACCCCACTGGATGTCCCAACTGTGGTAGCGGCGCATCTTGTCCAAGATGATGTGGGCTCCTGGACCTCTATCGTAGATATCGCCCAGAATATGGAGCTGGTCGATAGCCAGGCGCTGGATGACGTTGGCTATAGCGATGATGAAATCATCGGCTCTGCCTGTGCTGATAATCGTATCAACAATAACATTGACATAGGCTGTCTTGTCATGATCTTCGGTGTGCTCGTGCAAAAGCTCCTGGATAATATACGAGAAATCGCATGGCAGCGATTTGCGCACCTTGCTTCGGGTATATTTGCTGGAAACATCACGGCATACAGCCACCAACTGGTGCAGGGTGATGTGATACCAGTCGTTAATGTCGGGTTCGTTCTGCTTGACGAGTTCCAGTTTCTGCTCAGGATAGTAAATAAGAGAGCAGAGTTCTCGCTTCTCCTGTTCGCGAAGGGTATTGCCAAAGAGTTCGTTCACCTTACGCTTGATATTTCCTGATGCATTTTTCAGTACATGCAGGAAGGCCTCATACTCACCATGGATGTCTGCAAGGAAATGCTCGGTACCCTTTGGCAGGTTGAGGATGGCTTGCAGGTTGATAATCTCGGTGCTCGCCTCTGCTATAGTAGGGAACGACTGAGAGAGCAACTGCAAATATCTCATGTCTTGTTCTATATTATAATGTTTCATGTTTTTTTCCATTTTCTTAGAGCCTTTTTACGATTTATCTTTTGCAAAGATAGTATAAATAATAGATAAAACAAAGGAAAAAAGTATATTTTTGAAAAATCTTTCTGTTTTTTCAGATTTTTGCAGTACTTTTGCAGAAGAAATATAATAATTCTTCAAACTAACTAGATTTGATTATGAAACAAACTATTCTTGTTACTGGTGGTACAGGCTTCATAGGTAGCCATACTACAGTAGAGTTGCAGCAGGCTGGCTACAATGTTGTTATCGTAGATGATCTCTCAAACTCAAAGATTGAAGTACTCGATGGTATCGAAAAGATTACTGGTATCCGCCCTGCTTTTGAACAGGTTGACTTGCGCGACAAGGCTGCTACCGAGGCTGTATTCCAGAAATATCCTGATATTGAGGGTATCATTCACTTTGCTGCAAGCAAGGCAGTAGGCGAGAGCGTACAGAAACCATTGTTGTATTATCGCAACAATATCGTATCGCTCATCAATCTCCTGGAACTTATGCCAAAGTATCAGGTAAAGGGTATCATCTTCTCTTCTTCTTGTACCGTTTATGGTCAGCCGAAGCCTGAGAATTTGCCTGTAACAGAAGAGGCTCCTCATCAGAAGGCTACTTCACCTTATGGCAATACTAAGGAGATTAATGAGCAGATCATAGCTGATTATATCCATAGTGGTGTAGCCATCAAGAGCATTGTATTGAGATATTTCAATCCTATAGGTGCACATCCTTCTGCTGAGATTGGTGAGTTGCCAAATGGTGTGCCAAACAATCTGATTCCATACGTTACTCAGACAGCTATGGGTATCCGCAAGGAACTCACTATCTTTGGTAATGATTATGATACTCCTGATGGAACCTGTATCCGCGACTATATTTATGTTGTAGACTTGGCTAAGGCACATGTAGCTGCTATGGCACGTGTTCTTGATAAGGAGACTGAGCCTATCGAATATTTCAATATCGGTACAGGTAATGGAAACTCAACTCTCGAAATTGTTGAGACTTTTGAAAAAGCTACAGGTGTGAAACTGAATTGGAAGTATGGTCCACGAAGAGAGGGCGATATTGAGAAAATTTGGGGTGATTGCACCAAGGCGAACAAGGTACTCGGCTGGAAGGCTGAGGCTAAGCTTGAGGATGTGTTGGCTTCTGCTTGGAAATGGCAGCAGAAACTTCGCGCTGATGGCATCATGTAAAGTGTTGGTTGTTTTAGAAAATAATGTGAATTGGCTTCTTTTTTCCTCTGAAAGGTTAAAAAAGCTAATTTTTGGGAAACTTACCGTCGGGAAGACGGTAAGTTTCCTTTTTTTTATATATCTTTGCAGAAAGAACTATTGGTTTAACGAAACTTGAAAATATATGAAACGGACTTTACTTTCAATATTAACAATTGCAATGTTAGCGCTTTCTGTTCCTTCGGATGCTATGGCCAACGAGGGAAACATAGAATGGGCAGACCTTGATGTGGCAGATATCAACTTGAACTATGCTGGGGGCGTGATGCATATCACCGGCGCTAGCGGGCAAGTGGTGAGAATATATAATGTGGCAGGTGTTACTATCAAGACCTTCCGCATAGAAGGTAATGACAAGCGCGTAAACTTGCCATTGGCTGATGGTATCTATATTGTAAAGGTGGGGAATACCTTTACGCGCAAAATTTGCGTAAAGCATTAATAGTACTATAGAGGCCTTAGAATGCCGTTTAACTTTAATCAGAAAGTGAAGCTCTTTCATACTTCGTTACTTATCATTTTTTGTTGTTTGATGTTTTGTTCTTGCCACGACAAAGTACCAAACAGCAATTTTCAGTTATCGTTAGATGAGTTCAAAAACTCTCGTTCTTCGGCTTATGCTATTAATTCAAAGGTTATAAGAAATCTGTTGGATAGTATCATGCGAAATGATAAAGACCGACATGCTGCTGATTTGCATACCCGTCGATATTACCAGAATAAAGGTAGTCTGCTTTGGATTACACGTCATGGGGTAAATAGTCAGGCTGACTCCCTGGTGACTTGCCTGCGTACTGTAGCGGATATGGGATTTGATAAACGTCGGTTCTATGTGGATGCTATTGCCCGAGATATTGACAGGTTACGAGATTTAAATCTAGATTCAGCTGATAATCAGATTAATCAAGTGATAGCCCGACTGGAGTATCGCTTAACCAAAGCTTACTTCAGATATACGATGGGGCAGAACTTTGGATTTATGAATCCTAGTTTTGTTTTCAATCGTTTAGATACTCTTGCTCCCAATCCTTATGATAGTAGCAAGAGACCCGTTAGGTTCAGAGGTCTGTTTGATGTAAAAATGGCTCATGCAGATGATGCGTTCTATCAGAAGGCTATGCAAATGGTTAGATGCGACTCGGTGGCTTCCTTCTTGAAAGAAGTACAGCCTAAGAATCCTTTCTATTATCAACTGCTGGAGAAATTGAAGGCTGGAGGACTGGGCAAGGCGATGAGAATCAAAATTCTCTGCAACATGGAACGTTGCCGCTGGAGACAGTATGATAATCCCTGGCAACACGAAAAATATGTGGTTGTCAATATACCATCGTTCCATCTGATGGCTATTGATCATCAGGATACGCTCTCGATGCGCATAGGATGTGGAGCCAGTAAAACCAAAACCCCGATATTGAACAGTCATATCAAACGTATGGAGTTGAATCCTCAATGGTTTGTTCCCCGTAGTATCGTTCTCCATGATATGATACACCGGGTGGGGAATCATGGCTACTTTCGCGCGCGTAACTACTATGTAAGGGAAGTGGCAACAGGTAAGGAGGTTGACTTAGACAGAGTAACTCGATCTATGCTTATTTCTGGTGCTTATGGCATAGCCCAGCGGGGCGGAAAGGGGAATGCTCTGGGAAGAATCATCTTCCGTTTTGATAATAATTTCTCGGTCTTCCTGCATGATACTAACAGTAAGGGCGTGTTTGGACAAGAGGATAGAGGAGTATCGCATGGATGTATCAGAATAGAAAAACCGTACGATTTCGCTGTCTTTCTATTGGCTGACAAAAACGAGAAACTGAAGGAAAAGATATACTATTCGATGACAGCAGATTCGCTGGCCAATAAAAAACTTGTTGTGAATAACGTAAAGGTTAATCCTCAAGTTCCTCTCTTCATAACCTATTATACGCTCTATCCGTTAGCAGGAGGCAGAATAGCTGAATATTCTGATGTGTATGGATTTGATGCGGTAATATTCGATATGTTGAGAAAATATCTATAAACAACACATTTGTAAAAGCAATGATAAACGATAAAGAACTCTTGGCGATGATTAGGGATCCTAAGACCCAACGCGAAGGCTTTGCTGTACTGGTAAGTCAGTATAGCGAGCCGTTGTATTGGAAGGTTCGCCATATTGTTTTAGATCATGATGATGCTGATGATGTGTTGCAGAATGCCTTTGTTAAGGCTTGGACCAATCTGGATTCGTTTCAGGGAAAGTCTTCGCTCTCAACATGGCTTTACCGTATAGCAATTAACGAAGCGCTTGATTTCTTGAGACGCAAGAAGCAGATGGTAAATGTCAGTACCGAAGACGAGCCTGGCTTGGCTTCACGTCTTCTTGCCGATGACTATTTTGATGGTGACCAGATTCAGGCAGAACTGCAAGAGGCTGTAGCCCTACTGCCTGATGTTCAGCGCACAGTTTTCACTCTAAAATATTATGATAATATGAAATATTCAGAGATGAGCAAGGTGCTGTCAACAAGCGAAGGCGCTCTGAAAGCTTCCTATCATCTTGCAGTGAGAAAAATTACCGATTTTTTCAATCGTAAGGATTAAACCTTTTCGGTTAGTTTTCGTCTATTTAATAAAGTATAAAAGAAAGGAATGAGGAATATGTTAAAAGAAGACAATATATTGAATAGCCGTTTTGGTAAGAAAAACCATTTCCAGGTGCCGGCTGGTTATTTCGACCAGCTTACTGATAGGGTGATGGCAAATTTGCCGGAACAGGAACCCCGCATCATTCACATGCAGCCTAGCTTATGGCAGCGTATGCCGATTCGAAAGATTGCGGCGGCTGTTGCTGTTTTGGCTGTGATGGGAGGTGGTTCAGTACTGGCGCTGAAATATATGGGAAGCAGTAAGCCTGCAATGGCACATGTGGACCATATGGTTCAGAAAGCTGCTGTGAATAATAATGAAGATGCTACTTTTAATGAGATGGCCGATTATACGATGATGGATAATGAAACTATCTATGCATCGCTGATTGCAGAAAATTAATGGTTGGTATTTCTTTTTGTCTACAGATAAAGATAAAAAAAAGATAAGGTATGAGAAAGATAATGCAACATAGGTTTCTTGCGCTTTTAGCTATGCTGATGATTAGCCTGGTTTCACTTGCTTCACAGCCTCAGGGTAGAAAACATCATGATGGATTTGATCCTAAAAGGTTTCAGGCAGAACTAGAACAGTTTATTACGACTAATGCCTGTCTTACGCCGAGAGAAGCTGCTAAATTCTTCCCGGTATATAGACAGATGGGTAAGAAAATGCGTATGATATTCGATGAAATGCGCCGATTCCGTCATGTGAATCCGAATGATAATGAGGCATGTGCCGAAGCTATCAGAAGACAGGATGAGTTGGATATTCAGTTGAAACAGTTGCAGCAAGAGTATCATTCTAGATTTATGACCATCTTGCCACCTAATAAGGTGTTCAGTGTCATCAAGGCAGAGGAACGGTTCCATCGGCAGGCTTTCAGACGGATGAAGAAATAAATCTCTAAAAAAGTAGAGATAAAACTATTTAATATGTATTTATGTGACTTTTGGTCACATTAATAGGGTCGCGAAGATATTTTTAATAATATTTTCGCGATTTTATTTTGTCCTTTCCGTTATTTGTTGTACTTTTGCACTTTGGAAAATAATAATATAATATAATAAGGTATGTACAGAAGTAATACGTGTGGAGAGTTACGTCTCTCTGATGCCGGCAAGGAAGTGACACTTGCCGGTTGGGTACAACGCTCAAGAAAGATGGGTGGTATGACATTCGTCGATTTGCGCGACCGTTATGGTATCACACAGTTGGTCTTCAACGAGGCTGATAACAAAGACTTGTGTGATGCAGCTAACAAGCTAGGTCGTGAATTCTGCATTCAAATAAAGGGTGTAGTAAGTGAACGACAGAGCAAGAATCCTAAAATGGATACTGGTGACATCGAAATCCTGGTGAAGGAACTCAATGTCCTCTCTCAGAGTCAGACCCCTCCTTTCACTATCGAAGATAATACTGATGGTGGTGATGATATCCGTATGAAGTATCGTTATCTTGATTTGCGTCGTCCTGCAGTGCGCAAAAATCTGGAGTTGCGTCATCGTATGTGCATCTTGATTCGTAACTTCCTCGATGCACAGAACTTCATGGAGGTTGAAACTCCTGTTCTTATTGGTAGTACACCAGAGGGAGCCCGCGACTTTGTTGTTCCTTCCCGTATGAATCCAGGTCAGTTCTACGCTCTTCCACAGAGTCCTCAGACTTTAAAGCAGCTCTTGATGGTTGCTGGCTTCGACCGCTATTTCCAGATTGCCAAGTGCTTCCGTGATGAGGATCTTCGTGCTGACCGTCAGCCAGAGTTTACACAGATTGACTGTGAAATGAGTTTTGTTGATCAGGATGATGTCATCAACCTTTTCGAGGAAATGGCTCGCCATTTGTTTAAGGAGATTCGTGGTGTAGAACTTCCTAAGTTGGAGCAGATGACCTGGCACGATGCTATGCGCCGTTTCGGTAGCGATAAGCCAGACTTGCGCTTCGGTATGGAATTTGTTGAGTTGAAAGATGCTTTCACAGGTAAGGGTAATTTCTCTGTGTTCGATGAGGCTAAGTATATTGGCGGTATCTGTGTTCCAGGTTGTGCTGATTATAGCCGTAAGCAGTTGAACGAATTGACCGATTTTGTTAAGCGTCCTCAGGTCGGTGCCAAAGGATTGGTGTATATCAAGTATAATGCTGATGGTACCGTAAAGAGTAGCATAGATAAGTTCTATTCTCCAGAGGAACTTGCTGAAATCAAGACCGTAATGGGAGCCAAGGATGGTGACCTCGTTTTGATTTTGAGCGGTGATAATGCTAACAAGACACGCATTCAGCTTTGCTCTTTGCGTTTGGAAATGGGTGACCGTCTTGGTCTTCGTGATAAGAACGTATTCAAGTGTCTTTGGATTATTGACTTCCCTCTCTTTGAGTGGAGCGATGAGGAGCAGCGCCTGATGGCTACGCACCATCCATTCACTATGCCAAATCCTGATGATATCCCATTGCTCGATGAGCATCCTGAGCAGGTTCGTGCCAAGGCATACGACTTTGTTTGCAATGGTATCGAAGTAGGTGGAGGTTCTCTCCGTATCCATGATACTCAGTTGCAGGAGAAGATGTTCGAGGTTCTCGGCTTTACTCCAGAGCGTGCTGAGGCCCAGTTCGGATTCTTGATGAACGCTTTCAAGTATGGCGCACCACCTCACGCAGGTCTTGCTTTCGGTTTGGACCGTTTCGTCAGCATTATGGCTGGTCTCGACAGTATTCGCGATTGTATTGCCTTCCCAAAGAACAACTCCGGTCGAGATGTTATGCTCGATGCTCCTTCTGAACTTGACCCTAAGCAGTTGGATGAATTGGAAATCAAACTTGATTTGAAGGCTGAATAAAAATAGAGAAACGAAGGTATTCACTCCATAAAAGAGTATGCGTAAAATGCCTTGAGAAAAATTCAATGATTTATAATAAGTAATTGATTTTTAGTAAATAAAGTGCTGCGCTTCTTGACGTAAATCAAGAAATGCAGCACTTTTGTTTATAAGTAGTAGTTTTTTCTATTTTTCTAACACTATTTCGAAATAAAAGTTATAAATTTGCAGCAGATATTAAGGTTGAGCTGACGAAATGAGGCTCAATAGAATCATAAAATTCTTAAAACATGGTAGAAAAGAAAGCGACAACTAAGACTGCTGCAAAGAAGCCAGCAGCAAAGAAGGCTCCAGTAGCAAAGAAGGCTCCTGCAGCAAAGAAGGACGTTCTTTACTTGAACGCAGAGAACGCAGGTTTTAGAGCTGGTGATGTATATCAGGCATTGGCAGCTTCAGAAAAGGCTCTCACAGTAGCAGAAATTGCTAGGGCTGCTAAGATCAGTACAGAGGATGTAATCCTTGGTATCGGTTGGCTCTTCAAAGAGGGTAAGATTAAGGATGAGGACAACAAGGTTGCTCTCGCTTAAATAAGGTTTATTTTTCAAAGAGCCGCGGTTGCTTGTAAGTGAGTAACCGCGGTTTTTTCTTTTTGTGTCTTCTCTCTTGAAAGAGGACGAATGTTATGATTATTATATGAAAAAACTTGATCAGGAGATATTCAATGTTCTTTTGGCTGCGGGTGCAAAAGGGTTGAAAGTAGAAAAAATAGCTCGTCATGTATATAATTCCTGTAATTCGATTTTTACACCTCTGAATTACAGGGATGTTCATAGCTATGTTACGCAATATCTCACCAGATGCGCTAAAGACCCACAATCGCTTATAGAAAAAGGTAAGGGGTATGGTGTATATCATGTTAATTTTGAATCAAAGGCCGTACAGCAACTGATGCTCAATTTTTCTTCTTCTGTATTAGAAAATAATGAAGGGGAGGACAAGGCTGACGATAGTGCTCCTCAAAGTCTTTTTGATGAGAATATGTTCTAAATTATTTTTTTTATGAGGGGAATGTTGTAGTATGTTCGTATAATATATGTAGACTTTATAAAAACTGATAAAAGTTAAACAATAAACATATAAACGAATAAACTATGGCTAGTAGATATTTATTAGGTTTTGACGTAGGCTCAAGTTCTGTAAAGGCTTCGCTTACTGATGTTGACAATGGAGAAATCGTAGCTTCTGCATTCTATCCGGATCATGAAGCACCCATTATGGCTGTAAAGACCGGTTGGGCAGAGCAGGATCCTCAGATGTGGTGGGATAATGCTAAGCTGGCGCTCAGGAAAATCATGGCAGAATCTGGTGCCAAGGGTGAAGATATCCTTGCTATTGGTATCTCGTACCAGATGCATGGCTTGGTTTGTGTTGATAAGAATCAGCAAGTTTTGCGTCCTAGTATCATCTGGTGCGACTCTCGTGCCGTACCTTACGGCGAGAAGGCTTTTCATGATTTAGGTGAGAACTTCTGCTTGCGTAATCTGCTCAATTCTCCTGGAAACTTTACTGCATCTAAACTTGCATGGGTAAAGGATAATGAACCGGAACTGTTTGATAAGATTGATAAGATTATGCTTCCTGGTGATTATCTGGCAATGAAACTTTCAGGTGAAGTTAAGACTACTATCAGTGGTCTTTCTGAAGGTATGATGTGGGACTTCAACCAGAAAAAGCCTGCTAAATTCCTGCTTGATTACTTTGGCTTCGATGAAAGCATTCTGGCTGATATTGTTCCTACTTTCTCTGTACAGAGTGTAGTAAGTAAAGCGGCAGCTGAAGAACTTGGTCTGAAAGAAGGTACACCAATATCTTATCGTGCGGGTGACCAGCCAAATAATGCTGTGAGTCTGAATGTGTTCAATCCGGGTGAAATAGCAAGTACTGCAGGTACATCAGGAGTTGTATATGGTGTATTGGGTGATGTTAACTATGATCCAAAGAGCCGTGTCAATACTTTTGCTCATGCTAATTATACTACAGACCTTGACCGTCTTGGTGTATTGTTGTGTATCAATGGAACTGGTATCTTGAATGCGTGGGTTCATCGAAATATCACTCCAGATGTAAGCTATGCGGATATGAATGATCTTGCAGCTTCTGTACCAATAGGTAGTGATGGTGTTAAGATTATCCCATTTGGTAATGGAGCTGAGCGTGTATTAGAGAATAAGGAAGTTGGTTGTTCTATTCGTGGCATCAGCTTTAATAAGCATAATCGTGCTCATATTGTTCGTGCAGCACAAGAGGGTATCGTCTTCAGTTTCTGCTATGGAATGGAAATCATGCAGCAGATGGGTATGGATATCAAGAATATTCATGCAGGTAAGGCTAATATGTTCCTCAGTCCGTTGTTCCGAGATACCTTGGCGGGTGTGAGTGGTGCTACTATCGAACTTTATGAGACAGATGGTAGTGCAGGTGCAGCTAAGGGTGCTGGTATTGGTGCCGGTATCTATAAGGATCATAATGAGGCTTTTGCTTCATTGAAGAAACTTGCAGTCATAGATCCTGATGAGGCTAACCGTTCTGCTTATCTCGAGGCTTATTCTGCATGGAAAGAAGAGCTGAAAAAACTTTAAACGTTTGTAATTTACTTTAGACAAACTTTTTTTATAATATTAGATAAAGGGTGGGAGAAGTCTCACCCTTTATTTTTCTTTTTCCCGATTCTTTTGACTTTTGGGGGAGCTTCCGTCTTATTTAAGGATTGGATTTAAATATCTGTAGTTGATTTTTCTGAGTATCTATCCACCTATGTTTTGCCATGATGAACCGCTTTAGAAGATAGATAAGTGATTATACAATGAAAAAATCCCCCAGCCCGCTTGAGAAAGCAGGATGGGGGATTGGTATTTTGAATCAAAACAGTTTAATTCTTGAAACTGTGGATTGGAGCCGGAATACGACCGGCACGGTTTACGAATGCTTCGCAACTGAATGGGTTTACAGGCATGATTGGAGCATGACCGAGCAAACCGCCAAAATCTACATTGTCGCCTACCTTCATGCCCACAACTGGGATGATACGTACGGCAGTAGTCTTCTGGTTAACCATACCGATGGCAGCCTCGTCGGCAATGACACCGGAAATGGTGGTGGCTGGAGTATCGCCAGGGATGGCAATCATATCCAAACCTACTGAGCAAACACAAGTCATCGCCTCAAGCTTCTCGATGGTTAGCGCACCTGCCTCTACAGCGTTGATCATACCCTGGTCTTCGCTGACAGGGATGAAGGCACCGCTCAAACCACCTACATAAGAAGAAGCCATGATACCGCCCTTCTTAACCTGGTCGTTCAGGAGTGCAAGAGCTGCTGTGGTACCAGGAGCACCGGCATGCTCAAGACCGATGAGCTCGAGAATATCGGCTACACTATCACCGATAGCTGGGGTAGGAGCCAATGAAAGGTCGATGATGCCGAAAGGTACGTTCAGACGGCGTGAAGCCTCCTTGGCTACCAACTGACCTACACGGGTAATCTTGAAGGCGGTACGCTTGATGGTTTCGCAAAGAACCTCGAAGCTTTCGCCCTTTACCTTCTCCAATGCATATTTTACAACGCCAGGACCGCTGACACCGACACTCACTACCGCATCGGCCTCAGAAACACCATGGAAGGCACCAGCCATGAACGGATTGTCGTCTGGCGCATTGCAGAGAACAACGAGCTTGGCGCAGCCCAGAGAACCTCTGTCTTTGGTTGCCTCGGCTGTATCCTTTACGATTTCGCCCATCAGTCGGACGGCATCCATGTTGATACCGGTCTTGGTAGAACCCACATTGACTGAGCTGCAGACGAAATCGGTCTGTGCCATCGCCTGAGGGATAGAACGGATAAGAAGCTCATCGCTCTTGCTCATACCCTTGCTTACGATGGCAGAATAGCCGCCCAGGAAGTTGATGCCGAGTTCCTTGGCACACTGGTCGAGGGTCTTGGCAATCTTCACGTAATCGTCAGTAGTCTTGCAGGCAGAACCGCCTACCAGCGAGATTGGAGTGATGGAGATACGCTTGTTGACGATAGGTACACCAAACTCCTTGGAGATTTCTTCGCCGGTCTTCACCAGGTTCTTTGCCAGACGGGTAATCTTATTATGAATGTTCTGACAGAGCTCATCGAGATCGGTAGATGCGCAATCCAAAAGGTTGATACCCATGGTGATGGTACGCACATCGAAATTCTCCTGCTCTATCATCTTATTGGTTTCGATAACCTCAGATATATTGATCATATTGTTTGCTTTTTAAATTCTGTGCATCATATTGAAAATTTCCTCGCGCTGGCATTTGATCTGCACGCCCATAGCCTTACCAACATTGGTGAGTTCATCGGCTACTTCCTCGAAAGTTTTCTGCATCTTGCCCATGTCTACGATCATCATCATGTTGAAATACTCCTGTACGATGGTCTGAGAGATATCCAAGATGTTGATACTGTTCTCTGCCAAATAGGTACATACCTTGGCGATGATACCAACGGTATCCTTGCCCACTACTGTAATAATCGTTCTGTTCATGTATTTATTCCTTATTTTAAATTGGTAAGTTTTCGGCTGCAAATTTACAACTATTTTGTTAGACTACCAAATAAAAAGTCAGAAAACTTGTAAAATCACTAACGCTTTGCAAGTTTTCTGACTCATTTTTATCTTTCTTGTTTCCTTATCTTACTTGATACCTCTTTCGTTGAGTGCCTTAGAATATTTGGCTGCATTCTGCAGGTGCTCATCGTAAGTGCGGGCAAAATTATGTGTGCCGCTGAAATCCTCCTTGGCACACATGTAGAGGTAATCGTGATGCACATGGTTGAGGACGGCATCAATACCTGCTACGCTCGGAATGCGGATAGGCCCCGGTGGCAAACCTGGGTTCTTGTAGGTATTATACGGGCTCTTGATAGACAGGAGGTTGTTGTAGATGCGCTTGAGGTCGAATCGCTGCCAGGCATATTTAATGGTAGGATCGGCCTGCAATGGCATTCCCTCTGGATATTCGGCATTGCGAAGCATCAGACGGTTATAATACATGCCGGCTATCATCGGTTTTTCGCCGTTATTGGCTGTTTCTTCGTCCACGATGCTGGCAAGGGTGATGATCTCAATCGGTGTCAGCTTCATAGCCTTTGCCTTTTCGGTGCGCTCAAAGTTCCAAAACTTGTCGCTTTCTTTCTTCATGCGCTCCAGAAATTTATCTACCGAGATGTTCCAGTAGAGATCGTAGGTGTTAGGTACGAACATGCAGGCGATGGTGGCAGTATCGTAACCGTATTTCTGACAGATGCTCTCGTCGCGCAGGGCATGGTAGAGGTCGTTGCTGCCAAACATCATCTTCTTGCCAATCTCATCAGAGAGTTTGTCGAGCGTGCGGACCGAAGGGATGGTAAGGCTAACCGGTTCCTGCAAACCGTTCTTCATGTGGCGCCATGTCTTGAGGGCACCATCGCCCGGAGCAATGGCGTATCTGCCGGTGCGGATATGATCGGCATAGCCGGAATGGAGGGTCAGGGTCTTGAATGCCTGGAACGGAATGCTCTTGGCAAATGGGCGGAGCTTGTTGTATACAGAGTCGATGTTATCATCGTTGTCGATGTAAACATACTCGGTGTTGCTGCTCTTCGAGAAGGAAGAGAAACAATAGATGTAGCCCACGATGGCGATGACTGCGATGCAGCCTATAGCGCCATACAGATAGAGCTTAGAAAATGATTTTTTCTTTTTCATATTCTTCTTGTTTGTTATTTTTCGGGTGCAAAAGTACAGTAAAAATAGGAAATAGCAAAGTATAGGAATTTAAAATAGGTTAATTGTCATCTTTCTTTATCCGTTGTGTCTGCTTTTTTGTTACCTTTGCACTTGACATTGAGAATCAACATGTGTATCGGTGCTTTCGGGCACATTATTATAAAAGTATTATGAAAATGAAGTTTTCGATAGCGTATGCTGCCAAGTGGGGTCATGCCCTGCATGTAGAATTAACTTTTGCCGCCGCTGATGGATATCAAGATACGATGGACTTGCCGATGACCACCCGGGACGGTTATCACTGGGAGGTGGAAATGGCGTCAAGGCAGAACCGCCATCACCCTTTCGTAGCTGTGGCTTACTGCTACTGCGTGAAAGATGCTGGGGGAAAGGTGCTGCGTAGGGAATCGCTCGCTTCTGCCCGCCAATATGTTTTTGATGAGAGTAAGAATTTCTATTTTCAAGACTATTGGCTGGAGGAGGATAATCCTTACGTGGAAAAAAATGCCTTCGTATTGCAGCAGGTGAAGTTTACTGATGTCAAGCCAGCGCGTCTGCCTCTCTTCGACCGTACTATCATCTTCAAGATTCATGCCCCGAAACTCTATGAGGGTGAGGCTGTAGCTCTGTTGGGAAATCATCCTACGCTGGGCAAATGGAATCCGGCTCATTTCCTGAAGATGCAGAACTATCATGGCAAGGACTGGGAAATATCTGTGAATGTGCAGGCTATCGATGAGCCGATAGAATATAAATATGTGGTGATTGATGCACAGACCCAGAAACTGAAGAGATGGGAATTTGGGGATAACAGAATCTTTGGCATTTCGGGTAATGAACAGGCTGGCGGACAGGGAACTTCTCAGGGTGAAATCCGTGTATACCATCAGGATGTTTATGTGCTACACGGCGGTGAGTTCCGCATCAAGAGGGTTCCGGTTCATGCCCAGTTCAATTTCGATACCTATATATTCGATCTTGACGGAACCCTGATTTCTTCTCTCCACGACCTGGCTGCAAGCTGCAATTATGCGCTGAAGCTGAACGGGATGCCTGAACGTACGCTGGAGGAAGTACGCATGTTTGTAGGAAACGGGGTGAAGAAACTGATGGAACGTGCCGTGCCGGGAGGATTGGAGAACGAGAAGTTTGAGAAAACCCTACAGGATTTCCGCAAGCATTATATGGTGCACAATATGGATAATACGAAACCTTATCCGGACGTGATGGAGATGCTGGAGGAACTGAAGAATAGGGGAAAGAACATAGCGGTGGTAAGCAACAAGTTTTATGCAGCTACCCGGGAAATATGCCGCCATTTCTTCGGCGACCTGGTAGATGTGGCGATAGGAGAGCGGGAGAATATCAAGAAAAAACCGGCTCCAGATACCGTAAACGAAGCCTTGCGGCAGCTGCATGCGGATAGAGAAAGGGCGGTATATATCGGCGACAGCGACGTGGATGTGATGACGGCAAAGAACAGCGGAATGCCTTGTATCTCAGTGCTGTGGGGATTCAGAGATCACGATTTTCTGCTGGCACATGGAGCTTCTATCCTGGTATCATCACCCTTGCAGATATTATAAGAAAGGTAGGATAAAATGATTTGGAAGACCATCATAGAGAATGGTCTTCCAGATATTTCTTGATAAATTCAAAGTAGGTTTCTGATATCGGAATGCTCTGGTCGCCATAGGTAATGTGCTGCTGGTCTACCGTATCAAACTTTGTCATGTTGGCAAGGAACGAACGGTGTACACGCTTGAATTTTTCTCTTGGCAGCCTTTCTTCCAACTGTTTGAGGTTGCCCAGGGTTCTGATGTTAGGCCTGCCCTCAAGATGGAAACGGATGTAGTCTTTGTCGCAGTCAACAAACAGAATATCATCTATCGGGATTCTTACGCATTTGTAATCTCGTTTTACCACCAGAAAACCGTCGCGCTTGATAGGGTTGTAATTATCGTCCTGCATGTAGCGTTCGAAGACTTTCTGGCATGATCCCATAAAGTCATCGTAGGTGATGGGCTTGAGCAGATAGTCGAATGCATTCACTTTGTAGGCTTCGATGGCATACTCCTTGAATGCGGTGGTGAAGACAATCTTCACGTTCTTGGGTACAACCTTTGCAAATTCCAAACCGCTGATCTGCTGCATGTGGATGGCGAGAAAAAGTATGTCGAGATGGTTGTGATGGATGCCGTCTACAGCATCTATCGCACTTTTGTAGGCTCCGATCAAATGCAGGATCGGAGTTTTTTCTATATACTGTTCCAGGAGTTGCAAAGCTTCCAGATCTTCATCTATGATGGCGCAATTTAAAATCATAATTTTACTGTTTTAGTGATTTTATTCTTGATTTTCGTAAAAACGAAAAATGTGTTTGTTTATTGTTTCAAGCTGCAGATTTTTTCAGATAAAAATCTATTTTCATGATTTTACCTTAAATTTGTTTAATCTATTTGGCTATTTGAGGAAAAAACTGTAATTTTGGAGATTGATAAGTCAGACTATAACTGTAGAATATGAAATACAATAAGAAACAACATACCAAATTGTACTGTCGGAGCAAGTGCTTTTTCCTTGCCTTGACTTTGGCTATGGCATCGGTTGATGCCTCAGCCCAGAAGATTTCGCTAGGCTCTTGCATCACCCGTGACGGAGGTCAGTTTAAAGGCGAAATGGTGAGCGGAAAGCCGCAGGGAAAAGGTACTACCATCTATAAGAATGGGGATACCTACGAAGGCTCTTATATGAAAGGTAAGCGCGAAGGTTATGGCGTTTATACCTTCAGTGATGGCGAAAAGTATGAGGGACAGTGGATGCAGGACCAGCAGCATGGTAAAGGCACCTACTATTTCCAGAACAACAACAAATATGTAGGCCTCTGGTTCCGCGATTACCAGCATGGTCATGGCGTCATGTTCTATTATAATGGTGATAAATATGACGGCGACTGGTATAAGGACAAGCGTCAGGGACGCGGCGTTTATACTTATGCCAATGGCGCACAGTATAAAGGCCAGTGGATGAACGATATGAAGAATGGAAACGGCTTCTTCAACTGGGGAGACGGAACTACTTATGACGGTCAGTGGCTAGACAACCAGCGCTCAGGAAAAGGTACTTTCAAATATGCTGATGGCGATGTGTATATCGGCGACTGGAAGGATGATATCCAGGACGGAAAGGGTATCTATAAATTTCATAATGGCGACATTTATGAAGGCGATTATGTGCAGGGAGAACGCACGGGTATAGGCATCTTCCGCTCTGCAAAGGGCGACAAGTATAACGGACAGTTTAAGGATGGCCTGCGTACCGGTCAGGGTACCTTCATCTGGAAGAATGGCGATATCTATGTAGGCGACTGGATGGATGATCTGCAGAACGGCAGGGGCAAACTGACCAAGAAGAATGGTGACGTGTTTGAAGGTGAGTTCAAAAACGGTCTGGTAGATGGTAATGTCGTGATTCATTATGCTGATGGCAGAAGATTCAAGGGTGCCTATCACAAAGGTAAGCGCCAGGGACCTTGCATAGAAGAAGATAAAAACGGTAAGCGTTTCGAAGGAACCTACCGTAATGATGTGCGTGACGGAAGATTTGTAGAAAAAGACCGCAACGGACAGGTTACAGCCAAGGGAGCCTACGAAAACGGCAAACGATTTGAAGACTAATCTCTTCAGAAAATTAGAAAAATACAAAGAAATTATAAATAACGAGATAGAGAACCTTTATATTTTAAATAATGAGAAAAAGAACATATTATAATGTTGAATATTGAATGTTCAATGTTCTGTTTTCAAGTCTCAAAGTTAAAAGTAAATGTTCAAATCTCAAAGCTTAACTATAATTATGGTAGTAGATACTTTAGACAATCTGGAGAAATATGTTTCTCTCAATCCGCTCTTCGCTGATGTAGTGAAGTTTATCAAAGATAATGACCTCTCTAAATTGGAGGACGGTAAGCATTTTATCAAGGAGGGTAACCTCTTTGTTAACATAACGACAGCTCACGGAAAAAGCGAGGAAGATGCTGTTTTTGAAACACATCGCAAGATGATTGATATTCAGATTCCTCTTGACAACGAGGAGACTTATGGCTATACTCCTCTTGCTAATCTTCCTGAAGTGGAATATAACGAGGCTAAGGATGTAACCAAGTATCCTGGTGTGAAAGCGCAGACGCTCGTAACCTGCAAGCCAGGTCAGTTTGCTATCTTCTGGCCACAAGATGGTCATCAGCCATGCATCGGTAGTGGTGATATCCGCAAGGCTATCTTCAAGATTAAGAATTAAAGAAGAAATCTTCAAGATAAAATTAAAAAAGAATAATATAGAGTAACCATCTAAAATCATGATATATGGCAACAGAAAAGAAAACTACAGCCCAGAAGGCTGCAACTAAAAAGGCAACTGCAAAGAAACCAGTTGCAAAAAAGGCAGCGAAGGCTGTGGTAAAGCATATCGGACTCGTGAAGAACGACCCATATCTGGCAGACTATGAGGATGCCATCAAGGGCCGACACGACCATGCACTCTGGAAACTCGGTCAGCTGACTAATAACGGCAAACAGACATTGAGCGATTTTGCCAATGGATACGAGTATTTCGGACTACATAAGACTGCCCGTGGATGGGTGTTCCGTGAGTGGGCACCTAATGCTACAGACATCTATCTGATAGGTGACTTCAACAACTGGCAGGAAACCGAAAAGTATCGTGCTAAAAGAGTAAAGAATACCGGCAACTGGGAACTCAAACTTCCGGAGAAAGCGATGAAACATGGCGATCTCTTCAAGATGAAAGTTCATTGGGAAGGTGGTGAAGGCGAGCGTATTCCTGCATGGGCACAGCGCGTAGTACAGGACGACCAGACCAAGATTTTCTCTGCTCAGGTTTGGAATCCGGAACCATATAAATGGAAGAAGAAAACCTTCAGACCAAATGTGGCACCTCTGCTCATCTATGAATGCCATATCGGTATGGCACAGGATGCTGAGAAGGTTGGCACTTACACAGAATTTAAGGAGAATGTGTTGCCACGTATCATCAAGGATGGTTACAACTGCATTCAGATTATGGCTATCCAGGAGCATCCGTATTATGGCTCCTTCGGCTATCATGTAAGCAGTTTCTTTGCTGCAAGTAGCCGCTTCGGAACTCCTGAAGAGTTGAAGAATCTCATTGATACAGCTCACCAGAATGGTATTGCCGTCATCATGGACATCGTTCACTCTCATGCCGTAAAGAATGAGGTGGAAGGACTGGGTAATCTCGCTGGCGATCCTAACCAGTATTTCTATCCTGGCGACCGTCATGAGCATCCGGCTTGGGACAGTCTCTGCTTCGACTATGGAAAGGATGAAGTCATCCACTTCCTGCTGAGCAACTGCAAGTACTGGCTTAATGAGTTCCATTTCGACGGATTCCGTTTTGACGGTGTAACATCCATGCTCTATTACAGTCATGGTTTGGGTGAGGCATTCTGCAACTACGGAGATTATTTCAATGGTCATGAGGATGATAATGCCATCTGCTATCTTACCCTTGCCAACTGTCTGATTCATGAGGTTAACAAGCATGCCATTACGATTGCCGAAGAGGTGAGCGGAATGCCGGGACTGGCAGTCAAGTTTGAGGATGGCGGTTATGGTTTTGACTATCGCATGGCGATGAATATTCCAGATTATTGGATCAAGACCATCAAGGAACTGAAGGATGAAGACTGGAAACCATCCAGCATCTTCTGGGAGGTAAAGAACCGCCGTTCGGATGAGAAAACCATCTCTTATTGTGAGAGTCATGACCAGGCATTGGTGGGCGATAAAACCATCATCTTCCGTCTGATTGATGCCGATATGTACTGGCATTTCAAGAAGGGCGATGAAAACGAAATGGCTCATCGTGGTATTGCTCTGCATAAGATGATCCGTCTGGTTACCGCCTCTACAATCAATGGCGGTTATCTCAACTTCATGGGGAATGAGTTCGGTCACCCAGAGTGGATTGATTTCCCTCGCGAGGGTAATGGCTGGAGCCATAAATACGCCCGCAGACAGTGGAATCTGGTAGATAATCATGAACTCTGCTACCACTATCTTGGAGATTTCGACCGAGAAATGCTCAAGACGATTACAAGCGAAAAGAATTTTAACAAGACACCAGTTGTAGAAATCTGGCATAATGATGGCGATCAGGTTCTCGCCTTTATGCGTGGCGATCTGCTCTTCGTGTTTAACTTCTCGCCAACCCGCTCTTTCACCGACTATGGCTTCCTGGTTCCAACCGGTTCCTACAGCGTAGTGCTTGATTCTGACAGCAAGGATTTCGGTGGTAATGGCTTGAATGATGACACGATGACGCATCTGACTAATTACGATCCACTTTATGTGAAAGACCGTAAGGAGTGGCTGAAACTTTATCTGCCAGCTCGTACAGCTTTGGTGCTGAAGAAAAATTAATAGATTGATTTATGAAAAATAAAAGGAGTAGTACTGCGAAGATGCAAATCGCCTGTGCTATCATCTTTATCACATTTACCTACGTCTACCTGGCATTTTACCAGGCAGACGTACTGGCAGTGGCTCAGCATGTTTTCTCAGGCGGTTTGACCAACTACAGTTACACGCTGGCTCCACTGCTTATCACGCTCGTACTCTATCTGCTGCAAGTGGGAGTGTACGCGGTAACCCGTGTGAAACGCCGTTTCCACGGGCTTACTTATTTCCCTTCGTTCCTCATCCTGACGATGATTACCGATATCCCCGTTGATATCGACCGTTATCATTCGCTGGGGGCGTGGTGGATTATCTTGCCACTCTGTCTGATTCTATGGGGCGGATTGATATGGATAGCCCGCCAGTTGGAGCCGATAGAAACAGAGCCTCACAGCAACGGCTGGTTCTCCCGCTATATGTGGGTGAATTTGCTCCAGATGCTGGTGATGATATTGCTTGTCAACTTTGTTGCTAGCAATGATCGGCTGTTTCATGAACGTATGCGCATGGAACATCTGATGAAAGAAAAACAGTATGAAAAAGCTTTGGAAGTAGGTGAAAAATCTCTGAAAACAGATTCTTCGCTGACAATGCTCCGTATAGCCTGTCTCAACGAAACAGGCGAGCTGGGCAACCGTCTCTTTACTTATCCGCTGGTAGGTGGAAGTAAGGCGATGATGCCGGATAGCGTAACCGTGAAGGCTATGATGTGGAAGGCGCCAAAATGGATGCAGAACCCTTCGGCATGGATGGTTAAACATCATCTCAAGTATCGTCTGCCTGTTGACTATCAGCTTTGTGCACTCTTGCTGGACAAGCAACTAGACAAGTTCGTAGCAGAGGTGCAGAAACATTACAAAGTAACTTCGGGCAAACTGCCTGTTCATTATAAGGAAGCGTTGGTTCTTTATACGCATCGCCGCAGTAATCCAAGTATCGTTTATCACGATAATGTGATGGATACAGACTTTGAGGATTTCCAGCAGATGGATCACAAATATGCTAATGAGACAGAAAGGCAGAATGCTCTTCGGGATACTTATGGAAATACCTACTGGTATTATTATGAGTATGGAAACAAATGAAAGTTTTAATTTAGGAGATTAATATGAAAATACAGATATTCAGAAACTTATGGGTTTTACAGATAGCTTTTCTTCTGTTGGCGCCATTAGGGTTGCAGGCACAGAAGAAGGAGATTTCTGCAGCCAAAGATCTGGTAAAGGCTGGCAAGGATTTGGCGAAGGCCGAATCCAGTATGCGCAAACTCCTGACGGATTCTGCCAACCGGAATAACAAGAAAATTTGGAATATTCTCTTTGATGCTGTGAAGAAGCAGTATGAACAGGGTAATGAGAAACTCTACCTCAAACAGGCGTATGATACAGCCCAGCTCTTCAATGCAACCCGACAGCTCTTCGTTATAGCCCAAGGACTTGATTCCGTTGAGATGATTCCTAACAAAAAAGGAAAATGTGAGTTTGATTTCCGCAAGTCTCATTCTGAATATTTGAACAGGATACGTCCGAATCTCTATAACGGAGGAACCTGGTTTATCAGGAAACAGAAATACAAGGAGGCTTATCAGTTCTTTGACCAGTACATAGAGTGCAGTACTGCACCGATGTTCCAATCTTATAAGTATGCCCAGAAAGACAAATATCTTTCTTCGGCAGCTTATTGGGCTGTATATGCCGGATATAAGATGAAAGATACCAAAGCTACGCTTCATCATTCTTATGAGGCGCTGAAAGATACGGCTCATTATAACTATATGTTACAGTATCTGGCTGAGACTTACAAACTGGAGAAGGATACACCGCGCTATCTCTCTACCTTGAAGGAAGGTTTTGAACGGGATCCGAAATTCCCGTTCTTCTTCCCGCGTCTGGTAGAGTATTATTCGCAGGAAAACCAGCTCGATTCTGCACTCGCCGTAGCAGATAAGGCGCTGGCGATAGCTCCCGACAATGATATCTATCTCTTTACCAAGGGAACCGTTCTTCTGAATATGGGTGATTTCAAGCAATGCATCGAAGTGAGCAAAAAGGCACTTGCCGTGAACGATTCTTTGGCTGGTGCTTATTATAATATAGGTTTGGCTTATTTCAATCAGGCTGTTGAAATGGATAAGAATTCGCAGCAATCTCGCAAAACTCATCAGGAGATAGACGGACTTTACAAGAGTGCGATGCCTTATCTGCAGAAGTACAGAACGATGGCGCCTGATATGCAGGAGCAGTGGGCTTTGCCGCTATATACCATCTATCTGAACCTGAACATGGGTAAGGAGTTTGATGAGATAGACAAACTGCTCAATCAGAAAAAGAAATAATGCCTCATGATGAGGAATTTATGAAAACTTCTCTTTAATAAAAGAATACTTCTCTATTGAAATTGATTATTAGGAAATTTATGGTAGACAGAATTTTAGATAAACTGGGCATTGAGCTCAATGATATGCAGCAGGATTCCATGCAGGCAATCTTGCACGGGAACAAGGATGTGGTGATACTTTCGCCAACAGGTAGTGGCAAGACACTGGCTTATCTTTTGCCTCTTACCCAACTTATAGATGCTGCTGATGACGAGGCACAGGCGGTGGTGGTAACTCCTGGTAGAGAACTCGCTTTGCAGTCGGCTAACGTATTGAAGAATATGGGCAGCGGTTTGCGTGCGATGGCTTGCTATGGTGGTCGTGCTACGATGGATGAGCATCGCGTGATGAAACAGGTTCGTCCTCAGATTGTATTTGGAACTCCAGGTCGCCTCAATGATCATCTGGATAAGGGAAATCTTTCTCCATATCACATCAAATACCTGATTATTGATGAGTTTGACAAGTGTCTGGAGATGGGTTTCCAGGACGAAATGAGCCGACTGATCAAGTCTTTGCCTGGCTTGCGTCGACATTTCCTGCTTTCTGCTACCGAGGCAGAGGAGATTCCTCATTTCGTACACATGGGTAGGGTAGAAAAGATAGATTACCGTGTGGATGAAGATCAGGTTCCTGACCGTGTACATATATATAAGGTGGTTAGTCCGGTAAAGGATAAACTGGAGAGTCTGTCACTTTTGCTACGCAGTTTAGGCAATCAGAGTACCATTGTATTCCTCAATTATCGCGACAGTGTGGAGCGCACCAATAAATATCTGGTGGAGCAGGGATTTTCAACCTCTTTTTTCCATGGTGGATTGGAACAGAAGGAACGTGAGGCTTCTCTCTATCGTTTTAGCAACGGAAGTGCCAATATCCTGGTGAGTACGGATCTGGCTTCGCGCGGACTTGATATTCCAGATATAGATAATATCATCCATTATCACATGCCGGAGAGCGAAGATGGTTATATTCATCGTGTAGGACGTACGGCAAGATGGGAAGCCCAGGGAAAGGCTTTCTTCCTGTTAGGTCCTGAAGAGCATATTCCGGAATATGTGGATGCTGAAATTGAGGATTACGAGATGCCTGCTGCTGATCAGCTTCCTGCGCCAGCCAAACCTAAGATGGCTACTATATATATAGGTAAAGGCAAGAAGGATAAAATCAGCAAGGGTGACATTTTAGGCTTCCTTTGCAAGAAGGGTGGGCTGCAGTCGGCTGAAATCGGAAAGATTGATGTTAATGACCGTTATGCTTATGCTGCCATTTCCCGAACGAAGTTGCGCAGCGTACTGAATAATGTAAAGGGCGAAAAGATAAAAGGCGTCAAAACGATAGTGGAAGGGGTAAGGTAGTTGACAAACTGCTATTATCTTTTCTCTGTTGCTTGCTAATGTATAATAAATGTAAAAATAGACATAAATATGCAGTTATTATACTAAAATGACTAACAAAATGAAAGAAATCTGCTCAAAACGCTAAAAATGTGCAGAAAAGTTTGGTAGTTTCAAATAAAAAGTGTAATTTCGCAGTCGTAAATACAATCCAAAGGTTTACTATGTATCCTATATGGATGTATTGTGCACTAATTTTTCCTGCTAACAGGATTATATCGTATAAAACTTAAATAATTATACAAAGATGAAGAAGTACAATTTTAACGCAGGTCCATCAATGCTTCCACGCGAAGTGATTGAGAACACAGCAAAGCAGATTTTGGATTTTAATGGTTCAGGTCTTTCATTGATGGAAATCAGCCACCGTGCTAAGGATTTCCAGCCAGTAGTTGATGAGGCAGTCTCCTTATTCAAGGAGCTTCTTGACATTCCTGAGGGTTATTCCGTAATCTTCCTTGGTGGTGGTGCGTCATTGCAGTTTATGCAGATTCCAGCAAACTTCCTCATCAAGAAGGCTGCCTACATTAATTCTGGCACTTGGGCTAAGAAGGCAATGAAAGAGGCAAAGCATTTTGGTGAGGTCGTGGAGATCGCATCATCGTCCGACGCCAATTTCACTTTCTATCCACAGGTTCCTAACACTGTACCAGCCGATTGTGATTACTTGCATTTGACAAGCAACAATACAATATATGGTACCGAACTCCGTGTAGATCCAGACGTAAACGTACCATTGATTTCTGATATGTCTTCAGATATCATGAGCCGTCCAGTAGATGTTTCTAAGTATACTGCCATCTATGCAGGTGCTCAGAAGAATCTTTCTATGGCAGGTGTTACCGTTATCATCGTTAAGGATGATATGCTCGGCAAGGCTCCTCGCGAGCTTCCTACAATGCTCGATTATCGTACTCACGTTGAGAAGGGCAGTATGTTCAATACTCCTCCTGTTGTTCCTATCTATACCTTGATGGAGAATCTCCGCTGGTTGAAGGCTAACGGTGGTGTTGAGGCTGCTGACAAGCGAGCTCACGAACGTGCAGAAGTTCTTTATGCTGAAATCGACCGCAACAAACTCTTCAAGGGTACTGTTGAAGAAGCATCCCGTTCTTTGATGAACATCTGCTTCGTGATGAACGATGAGTACAAGGAGTTGGAGAAGCCATTCCTCGACTTCGCTACAGAGCGTGGCATGGTAGGTATCAAGGGTCACCGCTCAGTGGGTGGTTTCCGTGCCAGCTGCTACAATGCACAGACTATGGAGGGTGTTCAGGCACTCGTCAAGGCCATGCAGGATTTTGAAGCACAACATTAATTTTTGAATTTGTATGAAAGTATTAGTTGCAACAGAAAAGCCATTCGCAGCGGCTGCTGTGGAAGGCATTAAGAAAGAAATAGAGGGAGCAGGCAACGAATTGGTGCTGCTCGAAAAATATACAGAGAAGGCTCAGCTTCTCGATGCAGTGAAGGATGTGGACGCGATGATTATCCGCTCTGACAAGGCTGATGCCGAGGTGCTCGATGCAGCAAAGAACCTGAAGATTATCGTTCGTGCCGGTGCGGGTTATGATAACATCGACCTTGCTGCTGCTACTGCTCATAATGTAGTGGCTGAAAATACTCCTGGTCAGAACTCTAACGCAGTAGCTGAGTTGGTATTCGGCTTGTTGGTCTTTACTGTACGTAATTTCTACAACGGCAAGGCTGGCAGCGAGTTGAAGGGTAAGAAACTGGGTATTCTTGCTTTCGGTAATGTTGGTCGAAATGTGGCTCGCATCGCCAAGGGATTTGGTATGGAAGTAGCTGCTTACGATGCATTCTGCCCAGCTGATGTTATCGAGGCTGCCGGTGTTCATGCTGTAAAGTCACAGGATGAGTTGTTCCAGACTTGCGACATCGTTTCTCTTCATATCCCTGCTACTCCAGAGACTATCAAGAGCATCGACTACAAGACCGTAAACCAGTTACCTAAGGGTGGCATCCTCATCAATACAGCGCGTAAGGAGGTTATCAATGAGCCTGAGCTCCTGAAACTTCTTGCTGAGCGTGAGGACTTGAAGTTCATCACTGATATCAAGCCTGATGCTGATGCAGACTTTGCCAAGTTCGAGGGTCGATACTTCTCAACTCCTAAGAAGATGGGTGCACAGACTGCAGAAGCAAATATCAATGCCGGTATTGCTGCAGCTAAGCAGATTAATGCGTTCTTTAAGGATGGCTGCACAAAATATCAAGTAAATAAATAAAAATTAGGATATAAAAAAGCTCATAGAGGGTGCTTTAGCTAGTGCCCTTTATGGGCTTTTTATCTTTACAGACTTCATGATATACTTGCCCTTCGTGGGCTTTTATTCATTAAAATCAATACAACATTATGGCTATAGTTAAACCATTTAAGGGTATTCGTCCCCCAAAAGATTTAGTTGAGCAAGTTGAGTCTCGTCCTTACGATGTTCTCAATTCTGAGGAAGCACGTGCCGAGGCAGGCGATAACGAGAAGAGCCTTTATCATATTATTAAACCTGAAATCAATTTCGAACCAGGTACTTCTGAGTACGATCCTCGCGTTTATGAAAGCGCTGCAGAGAACTTCAGAAAGTTCCAGGAGAAAGGCTGGTTAAAACAGGATGATAAGGAACAGTATTATATCTATGCACAGACGATGAACGGCAAGACTCAGTATGGTCTTGTAGTAGGTGCGTATGTAAACGACTATATGACGGGTGTCATCAAGAAACATGAGCTGACACGCCGCGATAAGGAAGAAGACCGTATGAAGCATGTGCGTGTATGCAATGCCAATATCGAACCAGTATTCTTCGCTTATCCAGATAATGAGGTGCTTAACGAACTCCTGATGCGTTATGCAGCAACAACGCCGGAATATGATTTCATTGCTCCAATTGATGGTTTCCGTCATCAGTTCTGGGTTGTAAGCGATGATCAGGATATTGCCACAATTACAGCGGAATTTGCTAAGATGCCTAGCCTTTATATCGCTGACGGCCATCACCGTTCTGCTGCTGCTGCTCTGGTAGGTGCAGAAAAAGCTAAGCAGAATCCTAATCATACAGGTAAGGAGGAATATAACTACTTTATGGCAGTTTGTTTCCAGGCAAGTCAGCTTACCATTCTCGATTATAACCGAGTTGTGAAGGATTTGAACGGTCTGACTTCTGATCAGTTCCTCGATGCTTTGACAAAGAATTTCGAGGTGATAGATATTGATGCAATCAATGTGAATGTATCTGGTGATGAAGAGGGCATTCCTTGCTATGAAAAGATGGCTATTGATGATGCTATCAGCCAGTTTGGTTTGGATATTCTGAAACCAGCAGCTCTCCATTCTTTCCTCCTGTATTTGGATGGTAAATGGTATGGTTTGTTTGCCAAGCCGGGAACCTATGATGATGCTGATCCAATCGGCGTGCTTGATGTGGATATTTCATCTCGCCTGATTCTTGATGAAATTCTGGGTATCAAGGATTTGCGTTCTGATAAGCGCATCGATTTTGTGGGCGGTCTTCGGGGTCTCGGTGAGTTGAAACGTCGTGTGGATAGTGGCGAGATGAAGATGGCACTTGCCTTGCATCCGGTTACTATGCAGCAGATTATGGACATCGCTGACAGTGGTAAGATTATGCCACCTAAGGCAACTTGGTTTGAACCTAAGTTGCGTAGCGGTTTGATTATTCACAAGTTGGATTAATGATAGACGAATTTAAGACTATATCAGATACGATAGGCGAGGGATATTACACCGAGAAAAGGAGTAAGTTTCTCGCCTTTGCTCACCATGTTACAACTGTTGACGAGGTGAAGGAAATTGTTGCCGGGTACCGTAAGAAATATTACGATGCCCGACATTGTTGTTATGCATATATGCTAGGTCCTGAACGGACAGAGTTCCGTGCCAATGATGATGGCGAACCTTCTTCTACGGCAGGAAAACCAATCCTCGGCCAAATCACGAAATCAGAATTGACGGATATTTTAATTGTCGTCATCCGATATTTCGGAGGAGTAAAATTGGGAACCAGCGGACTCATTGTTGCTTATCGTGAAGCTGCCATTGATGCTTTGGCTCATTGTGAGGAGGTTACGCAACAGATAGAGGAAATAGTAACCTATGATTTTACTTATCCGATGATGAATGATGTGATGAGGATAGTCAAAGATATGAATCCGCGTATCCTGGATCAGACTTTCGATAATACTTGCAGCATCAAACTTTCTATCAGAAAGAGCGAGGCGGAGCAGTTGCGTTCCCGTCTGAAAAAGCTGTCGTTTGAATAGCAGATAACTGACAGACAGATGAATAACTGCTGGGTAAATAAAAAGAGGGTGTGTTATAGGCCTGGATTATAGTTGGCGCATAACAGCTGACCACCGCATGCACATCACCTGTTGTGCATGCGCATATCAGCTGCTATGCAAGCGCACAACACCTGTTGTGCGACCGGAGATACTAACTATCTTAACAACAAATCCTATGTTTTCCAATAACATATCCTATGTTTTCCATTAACATATCAGTAATATTCCATCAAAAAGAGGGTGAATCATTAATTTATGATACACCCTCTTTTTGATGGTTATTTCTTTTGAGTTTATCCCTTTTCTTCCAATTCCTTCTGCAATCGGATGATTTCATCGCGATATTGGGCAGCTTGCATGAAGTCGAGGTCTTTGGCAGCTTGCTTCATCAATACTGTAGTATTGGCAATGCTCTTCTCCAGTTCTTCCTTGCTCATACTGCGCACGATAGGATCGGCAACGAATGCTGCACTTTCCGGTTCCACATAAACGCGAGGCTTGGAACCCTCGGCTCCCATCGGAACAATCTTTGCTCCCTCTTCCTTGCTAGTAGGCAGAGCTGAGGTTATTGCCTTCACAATCTGTTTTGGTGTAATGCCATGGTCTGCATTGTATTTCAACTGGATGCTTCGGCGGCGGGCAGTTTCATCTATCGTTTTCTGCATGCTGTCTGTGATGTTGTCTGCATACATGATTACCTTTCCGTTCACGTTTCGGGCAGCTCGGCCTGCCGTCTGGGTCAGAGAACGGTGACTGCGAAGGAAGCCTTCCTTGTCTGCATCGAGAATAGCTACGAGCGAAACTTCCGGCAAGTCGAGTCCTTCACGTAACAGGTTGACACCCACCAGTACATCGTATACTCCTGCACGGAGATCGTTCATGATCTTTACTCGGTCTAAGGTTGCCACATCACTGTGGATATAGGCAGCCTTTACGTTGTGGTTGAGCAGGAACTCGGTGAGTTCTTCTGCCATGCGCTTTGTAAGAGTCGTAATCAGAACTCGCTCGTTGCGGTGTGTTCTTGTTAATATTTCGTCCAGAAGATCATCTATCTGATTCTCACTTGGACGGACTTCGATTTCCGGGTCTAGGAGTCCTGTAGGACGAATCAACTGTTCTACAACCACGCCTTCGGCTTCTCTCAATTCATAGTCTGCCGGAGTTGCGCTTACATAGATGGCCTGCGGAATGAGATCGTGAAATTCCTCGAATTTCAGCGGACGGTTGTCGAAGGCAGCAGGCAAACGGAAACCATATTCTACCAGGTTCTTCTTTCGTGCCCGGTCGCCTCCATACATGGCGCCAATCTGTGGGATGCTCACATGGCTCTCGTCAACCACAAGCAGGAAATCTTTAGGGAAGAAATCGAGCAGGCAATACGGGCGTTCGCCTTCGTGTCTGCCATCAAAATAGCGGGAATAGTTCTCGATGCCCGAACAGTGGCCTAATTCCTTAATCATTTCCATATCATATTCTACACGTTCCTTGATGCGCTGTGCCTTGATTCCATCTCCAATACTCTTGAAGAATTCTACCTGTTTAACCAGGTCGTCCTGAATTCTGCGAATGGCACTTTCCTGCTGTTCTTTTGTTGTTACGAAAAGGTTGGCTGGATAAATCTCGTAATCTTCGAACGAGGCAAGGCGGTGATAAGTGAGTGAATCCACTTCTTCGATACTGTCAATCTCATCGTCCCACCATGTTACGCGCAAAACATGATCGCTGTAAGCCATAAAGATGTCAACCGTTTCGCCTTTCACGCGAAAGTTGCCACGTTGCAGTTCTATGTCATTTCTAACGTAAAGTGCATCAACGAGTTTCCTCAGAAATTCATTTCTGTCGAGTCGCTGCCCGCGATGAATCTTGATGATGTTCTCCTGCATCGCCACAGGTCCGCCCATACCATAGATGCACGATACGGATGAGACAACGATGACATCCTTTCTGCCCGAGAGAAGGGCAGAAACAGCACCGAGTCGCAACTTGTCTATTTCATCATTGATGGCGAGGTCTTTTTCTATATATGTATCAGTCGTTGGCAGATAAGCTTCCGGCTGATAATAGTCGTAGTATGAAACATAATATTCTACAGCGTTCTCAGGGAAGAAACCCTTCATCTCCTGATACAGTTGGGCGGCAAGAGTCTTGTTGTGGCTCAAGATGAGCGTAGGCTTCCCCACGTTGGCAATCACGTTTGCCACCGTAAAGGTTTTACCCGAGCCGGTTACACCCAACAACACCTGTGCAGGGTCTCCTTCAAGCACCCCCTCTGTGAGTTGCCTGATGGCTTGCGGCTGGTCGCCAGTTGGCTTATATTTTGATGTAATCTTAAAATCCATTTTCTTCCTGATTTCTTCTCAAAAGTTCTGTTTCAAGGTGCAAAATTACAAAAAAAACGCCATTAATCGTTATAAAGATTAATTTTTTACGAAAAAATGTATCTTTTCTTTTGATAATAAGTAAATTATGAGTAACTTTGCAGTTCAAAATGAGAATTATGAAAAAATTGACTCTTATTGCATCGTGTGTTGCATTGCTCTTGTCGAGCTGTGCCCACGAATATAACCAGGTATTGAAATCAGGCGATTATACTTATAAGTATGAGTACGCCAAGCAGAGCTATGCCCAGGGCAAGTATTCCCGTGCCATTCCTCTTCTGCAGGAACTGGTAACGATGAAGAAAGGTTCTACCGAGGGTGAGGAATGTTTGTACATGCTGGCTATGGCCGAGTATGGTATGAAGGATTATGAAACTGCTGCAGAGTATTTCAAGAAGTATTACTCTTCTTATCCTAAAGGTAAGTTTGCAGAAAATGCAAAGTACTTTGTGGGAGAGAGTCTGTATCAGAATGCTCCAGAGCCTCGTCTTGACCAGAGTACTACGATTACAGCCATCGCAGCCTTCCAGGAGTTCCTGGATCTTTATCCAGATGCCCGACTCAAGCAGCAGGCTACAAACCGCCTTTTTGCTCTTCAGGACCTCTTGGTTGAGAAGGAGTATAAGAGTGCCAAGCTCTATTTTGATATGGGTACCTATTTCGGCAACTGTACCAGCGGAGGCAACAATTATGAGGCTTGTATCGTAACTGCACAGAATGCGCTTAAGGATTATCCTTACAGCAACCGACGCGAGGAGTTTGCATCGCTCATCATGAAAGGTAAATACGAACTGGCAAAGATGAGTGTCGAGAAAAAGCAGCTGGAGCGCTATCAGGATGCTGAGGATGAGTGTTATGGCTTTATCAACGAATATCCTGATTCAAAGGACCGTGCACTTGCCGAGAAGTATATCGAGAAGTGCAAGCAGTACGAGAAAGAGCATCCGGAGTCAGCTCTCGACCAGCTTGGCAATAATGCCAATTAAAAAGTATATATATAATAAGGTAAAAACAATATAATAATAATAGTACTATAATTATGGATTTCAAAAAATCAAAGGCACCAGTAAACACAGTAACTCGCAACATTATGGATCTCTGCGATGATACCCATAATATCTACGAGAGCGTAGCTATCATTGCAAAGCGCGCTAATCAGATTTCTATCGAAATCAAGCAGGAGTTGAGCAAGAAACTTCAGGAGTTTGCTTCTTATAACGATTCTTTGGAGGAAGTTTTTGAGAACCGCGAACAGATTGAAATCTCTCGCTACTACGAGAAGTTGCCAAAGCCAACTTTGCTCGCTACAGAAGAGTTTATTGAGAATAATATTTATTGGCGTGATCCTACCAAGACATCTGCACCAATGGTTCACGAGAGCGAAATTTAATATTCCAGAGCTATATGATACAGCGTAAACAGACATTATTTCTGCTCTTTGCTGTCATCGCCATTGCTATCTGTCTTTTCCTTCCTGTCGCCAGCATCGCAGCTAAGACGATGGGAGGAGACACTATGGTTTATAACCTCGGAGTGGTAGGGGAGGCAGGAATGCAGATTTCAACTACTTGCGTTCCTCTGTTCCTTCTGCTCGCCGTTTCAGCCATCATAGCATTGGTAAACATCTTTTTGTACAAGAATCTGAAGCTTCAGAAATCACTCTGTTCACTTGCCATGCTTTTTGCAGGTTTATGGTATGTAGATTATATCGTGATGTTCATGGGCTTGATTCCTGTTCCTGAAGCAGAAGGAACGATGAAGTTTCAGTTTGCCGCTTGCCTTCCTTTGGTAGCAATCATATTCGAATGGATGGCAATGAAAGGTGTGAACGATGACATCAAACTCTTGAGAGCAGCAGACCGAATCAGATAAAAAATGCTAAAAAAGCATTTGAATATCGATAAAAGTTTGCTCAATTCAAATAAAAGTAGTAATTTTGCACCCGCTGTCACGAGATGGCAGCATAAAATTCAAACCTCATTATAAATTAAAATTAAGATTTAAAAATGGCAACAAAAATCAGATTGCAGCGCGGCGGTCGTAAGAGCTATGCTTTCTATAGCATCGTAATCGCTGACGTTAGAGCACCACGTGATGGTAAATTTACTGAGAAGATTGGTACTTTCAACCCTAACACCAATCCAGCTACTGTAGATTTGAATTTCGAGCGTGCACTCTACTGGGTAGAGACTGGTGCACAGCCAACAGACACAGTTCGCAACATCCTCAAGGGCGAGGGCGTTTACTTGATGAAGCACCTCAAGGGTGGCGTTAAGAAGGGCGCATTCGACGATGCTGAGGCTCAGAAGCGTTTCGACGCTTGGAAGAATGGCAAGGACGCTAAGATTTCTGCTGTTCGCGAGGGCGATGCTAAGGCAAAGAAGGAAGCTGCTGCTAAGGAGCTCGAGGCTGAGAAGAAGATGAACGAGGCAATCGCTAAGAAGGTAGCTGACAAGAAGGCTGCTGCAGCTGCTGCTGAGGCAGAGGCTAAGGCTGCTGAGGAAGCTCCTGCAGAGGAGGCTCCAGCTGAGGCTTAATCTTCGACAGAATCTTCTTTTGAGATTTTAAAGTATAAAGGTTGAATTTCTCTTTCGGGAAATCCAACCTTTTTTTTGTTTCTTTTGATTATGGGTGATAAAAAGGAAAACAGTTATTCGCATATTCTGAAATATACCGGATTGTTTGGCAGTGTGCAAGGATTGGGAATTCTTGTAGGAGTTTTGCGCAATAAATTTACGGCGCTCTTCCTCGGACCTTCTGGAATGGGACTGCTGTCTCTTTTCAGCTCAACGATTTCTGTTCTCAGTTCTGCGTGTAATTTCGGCATTCCCACAAGTGGTGTTAAATTTATTTCTGAAAAGGAACATGCTGCAGATGAATCGCAGTCTGAAAAGGCTGATATCGCCGGGGCGGTTCTTCTTGTCCGCACCTATAGTCTGCTTGCTGCATTTTTCGGAGCCATCGTCTGTGTTCTTCTGGGTCCGTTACTCAATGGGTTTACTTTTTCCTGGGGCAATCATACGCTACATTTCATTCTCCTGGCACCAACCATTTTCTTCACGATTCTGGCTGGAGGTGAAACAGCCATTCTGAAAGCTACCGGACAGTTGCGTGCGTTGGCGATGCAGGCAAGTCTTCTGGCTATTCTTCTGCTTTTGGTTTCGGTTCCGGTTTATTGGATATTTGGTGAGAGAGGTATTCTGCCCGTTCTGTTCATTTTGGCATTTATGCAATGGGCTCTGAATTTTCGATATTCCCGACGAGTTGTACGGTGGGGCGTAAATATGCGAAAAATGACGCTAGTTGCAGGTTTCCCACTTTTGCGACTTGGCGGGGCATTTGTACTTTCGGGTTTGATGAATAGCGGCTGCGAATTTCTGATTCGTGCCTTTTTGAACCAACAAGGCGATCTGGAAGTTGTCGGACTTTTCAATGCCGGTATAACGATTGTCTTTGTTTATGCGGGAATGGTGTTCTCGGTCATGGATCAGGATTTTTATCCCCGTCTCTCCGGCATTTCGGGTTCCAGAAAAAACGAGGAGTCTGTTAAAGAGCGCAATCTCTGTGTGAACTGCCAGCTTGAAATGAATGTCCTGTTGCTGGGACCTATCGTTGCAGCTATCATTTTAGGTCTGCCTCTCATTATTCCGATATTATACAATGCCCAGTTTATGGGGATGCTTCAGATGACTCAGCTTGCTGCTATTGCCATGTTGTTCAAGGCGGTTTATCTTCCAATAGAATATCTCCCGCTGTCAAGGGGAGATTCCAGACTTTTTCTCATTCAGGAAAGTTTTTGTGTTATCTTGCTGATAATCTGTGAAATAGCTGCTTATCAGTTAGATGGATTGAGAGGAGTAGGAGGGGGTATTGCCGTTGCTTATGCCATAGAGACCTTAGCTGTATTAGTTTTCAGCAGAGCCGTTTATGGTTATCGTTTATCTGCTCTTGGTTTCAGATTCTGTATCTTTCAGCTTCTGATTCTGCTCTTGATGTTGTTCCTGGTTTTCATGATCAGTTATCGTGATTGGCTTTATTGGCTGATTGGCGTAATCATTGTACTCATGAGCACATCGTTTAGTTTTAGGAAAATTCGAAAACTGGTTAGATAAGAATAGAAATACTGTAGGATAAATTATTTTCTCCGAAAGATATAAAAATGTCTCCGAAAGATAAAAAAATATCTCTCGGAGATATTTTCTTATTCCAGTAGGATATTGGATTATTCCAGTAGGATAAATAAGAAAAAGCCTTGAGTATCAGCTGATTCTCAAGGCTTTTATATGTTTTGTATCTCTAAGAAATTACTTCTTGTTGATAGCGAGGTCGATAGCTACAGCGATAGCAACAGTAGCACCTACCATAGGGTTGTTACCCATACCGAGGAAGCCCATCATCTCTACGTGAGCAGGAACTGAAGAAGAACCTGCGAACTGAGCGTCTGAGTGCATACGACCCATAGTATCAGTCATACCGTAAGAAGCAGGACCAGCAGCCATGTTATCTGGGTGCAAAGTACGGCCTGTACCACCACCAGAAGCTACTGAGAAGTATGGCTTACCAGCAGCAATACGCTCCTTCTTGTATGTACCAGCTACTGGGTGCTGGAAACGTGTAGGGTTTGTAGAGTTACCTGTGATAGATACGTCTACATCCTCGCTCCAGTTGATAGCAACACCCTCGCGAACGTCGTCAGCGCCATAGCAGTTAACCTTAGCACGTGGACCGTCGCTGTAAGCGATGCGGTTAACAACCTTCAACTCACCTGTATAGTAGTCGAACTTTGTCTGTACGTATGTGAAACCGTTGATGCGGCTGATGATCTGAGCAGCATCCTTACCAAGACCGTTCAAGATAACGCGCAATGGGTTCTTGCGAACCTTGTTTGCCATCTCAGCAATCTTGATAGCACCCTCAGCAGCAGCGAAAGACTCGTGACCAGCCAAGAAAGCGAAGCACTGAGTCTCCTCACGGAGCAAACGAGCAGCCAAGTTACCATGACCGAGACCAACCTTACGGTCGTCAGCTACAGAACCAGGGATGCAGAAAGCCTGCAAACCGATACCGATAGCCTCAGCTGCGTCAGCAGCAGTCTTAGCACCTTTCTTGATAGCGATAGCAGCACCAGCTACATACGCCCACTTAGCGTTCTCGAAGCAGATACGCTGAGTATCTTCACACATCTGATAAGGGTCAACACCTGCGTCCTCGCAGATTTGATTAGCCTCTTCCAAGCTCTGAATACCGTTAGCATTAAGAGCAGCAAGAACCTGCTTCTCGCGACGTTCCTGACTTTCGTAACTTACTTTTCTAATCATATCTGTATCTCCTTATTATTCTTTACGTGGATCAATTGCTTTAACAACACCCTGCTCAGCAGTTGTACGACCGTAGCTACCTGTGAACTTCTTGACAGCCTCGTTAGCGTCCATACCGTTCTTGATAGCTTCCATCATCTTGCCGAGGTGAACATACTCATAACCACAAACCTGGCTGTCCTTATCGAGGAACTGCTTTGTGATGTAACCCTCTGTCAACTCGAGGTAACGTGTACCCTTAGCTACAGTACCATAGAGAGTACCAGTCTGTGAACGAAGACCCTTACCCAAATCCTCAAGACCTGCACCGATAACGAGACCGCCCTCAGAGAAAGCGCTCTGGCTACGACCATAAACAATCTGGAGGAAGAGCTCGCGCATAGCTGTATTGATAGCATCGCATACGAGGTCAGTGTTCAAAGCCTCAAGAATAGTCTTGCCTGGGAGAATCTCCGAAGCCATAGCAGCTGAGTGAGTCATACCAGTACAACCGATAGTTTCAACAAGAGCCTCCTGAATAACGCCTTCCTTGATATTCAAAGAGAGCTTGCAAGCACCCTGCTGAGGAGCACACCAACCCACACCGTGAGTATAACCAGAGATGTCTTTGATCTCTTTTGCCTGAATCCATTTTCCCTCTTCAGGAATTGGAGCTGGTCCGTGGTTAGGACCCTTAGCGACAACGCACATGTTGTCTACTTCTTTAGAATAGATCATATTCGCTAAATTTTATATTAATGAATATTATAAGTATAAAGTTCTGTACTTAATTCATATTGTTTTGCTGAAACATCGGTGCCATCACCTTAATTCCGAGCACAAAAGTACAAAAAAAATCCGGAAAATACCTAAAAATGGGTATTCTTTTTAACTCTTTAACCTAATATTTAGATTTTTTCTTGGGTTTATGCACAATTTCATGTATCTTTGCAAACTGAAAATTGCAATTTTGTAGATTATGATCGAAGTAAAGATAAACGATGCCAAGCTTCAGCATGCTGCCGAGGCGGGCATGGATGAATTTGTAAAGGCTTTCGTGGACGCTATCCGCGAAGCGATTGGTGGTGAACTGACTGCCGAAACCATGGCGCAGCTCAACAGCGACCAGATTACTCTTCTGGCTTGGGATATCCTGCATGAGGAGATGATGGATGGCGGAATGGTTCAGCTCATACATAACGGTTACGGTGCTTTCCTCTGGAAGAACCCTACCGACAAGGCGTTTAAAAACTGGGGATTGACAGAACTCGCCAAACTCATCAAGAAGAGTCATTTCCTGTATAAGACAAAACATGAGGAGATTGAGCGCGATCTGACCGATGAGGAGTTTATGGCGCTCTACGAAAAATTTCCTGAGTTTGATGATTTTGACGATGAGTTCGTTGAGAACGAAGAAGAGTGGACCAGCAAGGTTGCCTTCTACATCGATGATCATATCGACAATTTCTGCGAAATTGTCAAAAGTTAATAGTTGATAGTTAATAGCGGCTTGCCCTATAAACTATAAACTTTAAGCTATAAACTTATAATACATTATTATATATATATGAACAAGCAAGAACAGGAACTCCGTAAGAAGAGTCCGATACAGATACGCAACAAGAAGGCTTCGTTCGAGTACTTCTTCGTTGATACTTATACCGCAGGCATTGTGCTTACGGGAACAGAGATTAAGTCAATCCGTGGCGGAAAGGCTTCGCTGGTAGATTGTTATTGCGATTTCTATCAGGGCGAACTTTGGGTCAAGGGAATGAACATCTCTCCTTATTTTTATGGTTCTTTCAGCAATCATGAGGCTCGCCGCGACCGCAAGCTTCTTCTCACCAAGCGCGAATTGCGCCGTCTTGAAGAGGACAGCAAGCAGCCTGGTTTCACTATTGTTCCAACCCTCATCTTTATCGATAATCACGGTAGAGCCAAGGTGGATATTGCCCTCTGTAAGGGTAAGAAGGAGTATGACAAGCGCCAGACTCTGAAAGAAAAGGAAGACAGAAGAGAGATGGATAGAGCAATCAAGCACTTTTAGACAATGAAGAATTTAAGAGAGATTGTAAAGGAGAAAATTCTGATTCTCGATGGTGCCATGGGTACTGAGATTCAGAAGTATAATCTTACAGAAGAAGACTTCAGAGGAGAGCGGTTCCGCAATTTGCCGGGTATGATGAAAGGCAACAACGACATGCTCAACATTACTCGTCCTGATGTGATATCTGATATTTACCGACGCTACCTGGAGGCTGGCGCCGATATTATTACCGCGAATACTTTTTCGTGCCAGCGCATTTCGCAGGCTGATTATCACCTGGAGAACTGCGCCCGCGAAATGGCATTCGAGGGTGCCCGACTGGCACGTATCGAATGCGATAAGTTTTCTACGCCTGATAAGCCACGCTTCGTTGCAGGAGATGTGGGACCAACCAACAAGACTTGCTCCATGAGTCCGGACGTCAGCAATCCTGCCGCCCGCGAGATTACCTACGATGAGCTTTTCACCGATGTATGCGAACAGGTGGATGGTCTTATCGAAGGCGGTGCTGACGTGATTCTCATCGAAACCATCTTCGATACACTCAACTGCAAGGCGATGATAGATGCGGCGCTCACCATGATGAAGAAACATGGAGTAGAGTTGCCTGTCATGATCAGTCTTACGGTAAGTGATCTGGCGGGCAGAACACTCAGTGGTCAGACTGTAGATGCTTTCCTTGCTTCGCTTTCTCCTTATCCTATCTTCTCTGTCGGCATGAACTGCGCCTTTGGTGCTCCTCAGATGAAACCTTTCATCGAGCACATGGCGCAGGTTGCACCTTATTATATTAGTGCGCATCCTAATGCCGGTTTGCCTAACGAGATGGGCGAATATGACGAGACAGCCGAATCGATGGCTCCGCAAATAGCCGAATTTATCGATGAGGGCATCGTGAACATCATAGGCGGATGCTGCGGTACTAGTCCTGAATTCATCGCGCATTACGCCCGTATCGCTGAGGGTAAGAAGCCGCATCAAGTGGTGGAGAAACCTAAGTATATGTGGCTCTCGGGATTAGACCTTCTGCAGGTCGATGATTCCGTACATTTACCGGTTGACGCCAGCCGATTCGTCAATGTGGGCGAACGCTGTAACGTAGCAGGTAGCAGGAAGTTCCTGCGTTTGATTAACGAAAAGAATTATGAAGAAGCCATCGGTATAGCCAGAAAGCAAGTGGCTGATGGGGCGGCTGTCGTTGACGTGAATATGGACGATGGTTTGCTTGATGCGAAAGCCGAGATGGTTAACTTCCTGAATATGATTGCTGCCGAACCGGACATTGCGAAGGTTCCGGTGATGATCGACTCTTCCAAATGGGACGTCATTGTGGCTGGCTTGAAGTGCTGCCAGGGCAAGTGTATTGTCAATTCCATCAGTTTGAAGGAGGGTGAGGAAGTATTCCTTTCTCATGCCCGCGATGTGTTGCGCTATGGTGCAGCCGTTGTTGTGATGTGTTTTGATGAGGTTGGTCAGGCTACCACTTTCGAGCGCCGCATCGAGATAGCAAAACGTGCTTATCATCTTCTGGTAGACAAGTTGGGCATGAATCCGCTCGATATCATCTTCGACCCGAACGTACTTGCCATAGCTACCGGTATGGAGGAGCATGATAATTATGCCGTTGAGTTCATCCGCGCAACGGAGTGGATTCATCAGAATCTGCCTGGTGCACATGTCAGCGGAGGTGTCAGTAACCTCTCGTTCTCATTCCGTGGCAATACTTATATCCGTGAGGCTATCCATTGTGTTTTCCTGCATCATGCCCAGCAGGTAGGTATGGACTTTGGTATTGTAAATGCCAAAGCCAGAATGGATTATAATAAAATTCCTGAAGAACAGCTTCAGCTCATCGAGGATGTGGTGCTGAATAGGAGAAAAGGTGCTGCAGATGAACTCATCGAGCTTGCGGCAGAGATAAAAGCCCAGGCTGATGCTGCCAAGGCTGCAGCTAAGGCAGGCGGTGTTGCTCCCAAGAAACCGGCTGCTCCTGAATGGCGAAAGGAGAGTGTAGAAGAACGTCTGAAGTATGCGCTGCGCAAGGGAATCACCGATTTCCTGCAGCAGGATATTGACGAAGCACTTGCCAAATATCCTCATGCAGTAAACGTAATTGAGGGTCCTCTGATGGACGGCATGAACTTGGTTGGCGAACTTTTTGGAAAAGGCGAAATGTTCTTGCCGCAGGTTGTCAAGACGGCTCGCACGATGAAATCGGCAGTTTCTATCCTTCAGCCTCATATTGAGGCAGAAAAACAGGGTGGAGCAACAACTGCCGGCAAGATTCTGATGGCAACTGTGAAGGGCGATGTTCATGATATCGGAAAGAACATCGTCTGCGTGGTTATGTCATGTAACAATTACGAAATCATCGACTTAGGTGTGATGGTTCCAGCCGAACAGATTGTACAGAAAGCTATCGATGAAAAGGTAGATGCAATCGGTTTGAGCGGACTTATCACCCCTTCGCTTGAAGAAATGGTTCATGTGGCCCGGGAAATGCAGAAAGCTGGTTTGCGCATTCCTATCATGGTAGGTGGGGCAACGACGAGCGAACTGCATGTGGCTCTGAAGATTGCGCCTGAATATGACGGACCGGTTATCTGGGTGAAGGACGCATCGCTCAATGCCGGAATATGTGCCCGCTTCCTCAACGAGGCTGAATGCCCTAAGTTTGAGGCGGAACTGAGGGAACGCTACGAGAAACTTCGCCAGAACTATCACGAAGAGCAGGCTAAGATAGCCTCGCTCTCAGAGGCAAGAAAGAACAAACTGGAGCTGTTCTGACAAGATAAAGAATACAACGTTTTTAGGATAATTATATGATTAAAACTGTGATTTTTGATATGGGTGGTGTCATCATCACCCTCGACGAGAATGAGGCAGGCAAACGTTTCATTGAGTTGGGTATGAAGGAGTTTGCGGAGAAGATGGACCCTTATAAACAGGTTGGCTTAAACGGTCAGCTGGAAGAGGGCAAGATTTCCGAGGAGGAATACCGACGGGAAGTGTGCAAGAAGATTGGCCGCGAGGTAACCTTCGAGGAACTGCAGCATTGCTGGCTGGGCTACATGAAGGAAATTCCAGAACGCAATCTGGTTACTCTCCGCAATCTTAAGAAGCAGGGCTACCGTGTAATCTTGCTCAGCAATACCAACCCTTATGTATCAGCCTGGGTAGACAGCGAGGCATTCTCTGCCGACGGTCATCCTATCGGCGATTATTTCGATGCGATGTATCGTTCTTATGAAGTAAAGTATATGAAGCCGGATGAGAATTTCTTCCGTTATGTCCTTTCTCAGGAGAAGATTATGCCAGAGGAGTGCCTGTTTATTGATGATGGTCCCCGTAACTGCTGTGCAGCCTCTGAACTGGGACTGTTTACTTATTGCCCACAGAATGGCGAAGACTGGTGCGATAAGATTTACGAGCATTTGAAGTAATTATTTGTGGTGATTATTTGTACTAAAATGCAAATAATTGCCATTTTATTTTGTGCTCTGCAATAAAAAATGTACTTTTGCAGTCGCAAATATTAAATACATAATACAATGATTAAGAAGAAAAGATGGCATTGCTTGCCAGGTCAGCCTCTTACAGAGCTAGACAAGCAGGTAATGTTTTGGGAAAACAAGGGTAAACTTGTTCCTACCCGTGACTTGATTAAAACTCCAGAACAGATAGAAGGCATCCGCAAGAGTGGTGTCGTAAACACCGGTTGTCTTGATGCGGTAGCCGAGATGATCCGTCCGGGAATCAACACCCAGGAGATTGATGATCTCTGCATGCAGTATTGCAAGGATCATAATGCCATTCCTGCGTGTCTCAATTACGAAGGCTATCCTAAGAGCGTTTGTACCTCTATCAACGAAGTGGTTTGCCATGGTATTCCTAAGGAAGAGGATGTGCTCGAAGAGGGCGATATCATCAATGTGGACATGACAACCATCGTAGATGGCTATTACGCTGACGCCAGCCGTATGTTCATCGTTGGCGGCAAGACTACTCCTGAAAAGGAGCAGCTGGTTCGCGTAGCCAAGGAATGCCTGGAAATCGGTATGGAGGTTGCCAAGCCATACTCGTTCGTAGGTGATATCGGTCATGCTATCGAGAAGCATTGCAAGAAGTATGGTTATGGTGTGGTTCGCGATCTTTGCGGTCATGGCGTAGGTTGCCAGTTCCATGAAGAGCCTGAGGTTCTTCACTATGGTCATAGAGGCACGGGCATGCTGCTCGTTCCGGGCATGGTATTCACCATCGAGCCAATGATCAACATGGGCACCTGGCAGGTATTCCTCGATGCCGATGATCCATACGGATGGGAAGTAATCACCGGTGATGAGAAGCCATCTGCGCAGTGGGAGCACACGCTTGTGATGACAGAGACAGGTGTGGAGATTCTTACACACTAGTGTTCGTTAATAGTTGATAGTTTATAGTTAATAGGGCATTCTTGCTTGGGTCTCATGGATAAGGTGTTTTATGCTATAAACTATAAATTATAAATTATAAACTTTGATATAATGAAGGATATATATATATTAGGTATAGAGAGCAGCTGCGACGATACCTCTGCTGCAGTGCTCAAGAATGGTGTGCTGCTGAGCAATGTAACCGCCTCTCAGGAGGTTCACAAAGCTTACGGCGGTGTTGTTCCGGAGTTGGCTTCCCGTGCCCACCAGCAGAATGTGGTTCCTGTCGTTGACCAGGCCATCGCGCGTGCCGGCATCAAGAAGGAAGATCTTTCTGCCGTAGCCTTCACCCGTGGTCCGGGTCTGATGGGTTCGCTCCTTGTGGGTGTAAGTTTTGCCAAGGGATTCGCCCGTTCGCTCAATATTCCGATGATTGATGTAAACCATCTGCAGGGTCATGTGATGGCTCATTTCATTAAGGAAAGCGATGATGACCAGAGTGCACCTCCATTCCCGTTCATCTGTCTTCTCGTGAGCGGTGGAAATTCGCAGATCGTAAAGGTGAATGCCTACAACGATATGGAAGTGCTGGGACAGACCATCGACGATGCGGCTGGCGAGGCTATTGACAAGTGTGCCAAGGTACTGGAGTGGGGCTATCCTGGTGGTCCTGTCGTAGATAAGTATGCACGTCAGGGCAATCCGAAGGCTTTCAGTTTCTCTGAGCCTCATATTCCGGGATTGAACTACAGCTTCTCCGGTTTCAAGACCAGTTTCCTCTACAGCTTGCGCAAATGGGTGGCTGCTGATCCTGATTTTGTTGAGAAGAACAAGTACGATCTGGCTGCCAGCATAGAGTTTACCATCGTTGATATTCTGATGAAGAAACTCCGCATGGCTGTCAAGCAGACCGGCATCAAGCATGTGGCTGTAGCTGGAGGTGTGAGTGCCAATAATGGTTTGCGCAACGCTTTCCACGATCATGCCAAGCGCTTCGGCTGGACTATCTACATCCCAAAGTTCAGCTATACTACCGATAATGCGGCGATGATAGGCTGCGTGGGAACCTTCAAGTATCGTGATGGTGATTTTGCAACCATCGACTTGCCAGCCTATAGTAAAGTAACATTTAAGTAATTAACAGAACAAGATGGAATTTGAAACAAAGATATTGAGCAAGGGCATCCAGGAGATGCTTTACAATAGTGACAAGACAGTAGGCACAGCAGAGAGCTGCACAGGCGGTCGTATCGCCGAGGCGCTGATTTCTTTGCCAGGTGCCAGCAATTACTTCAAGGGTGGTGTAGTAAGCTACACCAACGAGGTAAAGGAGAATCTTCTGGGCGTGAGCCATGAGGTTCTGGAGGAGCAGACTGCCGTTTGCGAGGAAGTGGCTAGGGAGATGGTGCTCGGCACAATCAAGACCCTGAATGTAGATTTCGCCATTTCAGCAACGGGTGTGGCTGGTCCAACGGGTGGAACTCCAGCCATTCCTGTGGGTACCATCTATGTAGGTTATGGCGATAAGAACGATGTTCGCGTGGTAAAACTCACCGAAGATTTCGGACGCGACATCAACCTTGCAATTGCCACAAATACAGCGCTTAAAGGCATGCTCGAATTCTTGAAAGAACATGCTGAAGAACTTAAAAAAGAGGCTTAAATTGCTAATTTAAGGCTATCAAATATTAATAATCCTTAAAAGACAGCGTTCTTTTAGGGATTATTTTGTTATTACCAAATTATTTTGTAATTTTGCACTCTGTTTGGAATAGGTATCAATTAACGAATTACAAAATTAAAGATAGAAATGTCTAAGATTTGTCAAATTACAGGTAAGAAGGCACAGTTAGGTTGCAATGTGTCTCACTCAAAGCACCGTACAAAGAGAAGCTTTGATGTTAACCTCTTCAGCAAGAAATTCTACTATGTAGAAGAGGGTTGCTGGATCAGCCTCAAGATCAGTGCTGCTGGTCTTCGTCTTATTAATAAGGTAGGTCTCGATGCTGCTTTGAATCAGGCAGTAAAGAAGGGCTACGTAGATTGGAAGGACATTAAAGTTATAGGAGAATAAATATCATGGCAAAGAAAGCAAAAGGTAATAGAGTACAGGTTATCCTCGAGTGCACTGAACACAAGAACAGTGGTATGCCAGGTACAAGCCGTTACGTGACTACAAAGAATCGTAAGAACACTCCTGAGCGTCTTGAGTTGATGAAGTACAACCCAATCCTTAAGAAGATGACCCTTCACAAGGAGATTAAGTAAGCTTAGCTTACAAGTTTAATAATTTTATCAATTTAAATAGACTATGGCAAAGAAAGCGGTCGCTACCCTCCACGAAGGTAACATGGATGGTCGCGCATATACAAAGGTTATCAAGATGGTTAAGAGCCCTAAGACTGGTGCATACGTTTTCGATGAGAAGATGGTACCAAACGAGGCTGTTAAGGATTTCTTCAAGGATTAATTTCCTTGCAGATGATGCATCGTTGAATTTAGATTACATCAAAATTCAAATATAAAGATAAAGGTCGCTACCCAATTAGGGGAGCGACCTTTTTTTCGTGTGTCGGTGCTGGGGGGGTAACTCCCCACATCTACTCTATTAGCCGTAGCTTACTCCAGTCCATCGCCGCCGCCAGGAGCGGTAGTGCCGCTGTCGCCGCCGCTTGGGGTAGAGCCGCCGCCTCCGTCGTTGTCCTTGCCGTCGCCCGGCACAGAGCCCTCGTCGGTAGTGTTGCCGTAGGTGTCATACTCCTCTATGCGGCATTTCTTGCGCAGTTCAGCGTTGCTCCAAGTCTTGGTGTTGCGCAGGATGAGGTGTACGCCCTCCACGCTCGCTGCCGATACCTTGTCCTTGGTAGCCTCGGCACGTGATGTCATACCGATGGAGAAGAGACCCAGGTCGGAGAGACGTACGCTCTTGCCATCGAGGATGAGCTCCTGCAGGCAGTCGAGCGTATCCATCAATACGCCGTGTACGGTGCCTCGGCTGTAAGGAGAGTTGTGCTCCGAGATGTGAGTTACAAACTCCTCGAAGTTCATCTCACGGTCAGTTACAGCAGTTGCGTAATACATCTGCTTGTTCTTGTTAGGTCCGCTCTGAGGAGTGCGAGTTACTTTACGATACTTCAATGTTCCTTTTGTTGACATAGTTCTTTTTGTTTTAAAGTGATTAATAATGAATTGTTACGCCCCCATGCATGATGTTACTCCGAGGGTAGTGCCGAGCGCCGTCAAGATTGTGAGTACAATCTGAAAAATCTGTTTCCAAGTTTCTTTCTTCATAATTTTCTAGTTTTTTTAGTGATTAATAATGTTCTTGATTACAGGTGCAAAGGTACTACATTTTTCCTACACCACCAAAAATCACCTTGCAGAGTTATGTGAAATTCCATTAACATTTCTGCCATATTGTGTTAACGAAACTAACTCATCGTTTTGCGGGTCATAACTCATAGCTTTGTGATGAGATAGTCATAGTTTTAGGGGCAATGAATGTATGCATCTCGATACCGCTAAAAAATCGATTACAAATTACAATTTCAGTTATTACAGTTTTATTTTGACCCAATATCACGCTTTTAAAATGTAAGTATAGAAAAGTATATATAAATATATAATTTATATATATTTATATATAAATATTTGTAGTAACAGATTGTTACTACCTTCAACCCCTTATACCCCCTCAGGAAAAAACTGTAATAACTGAAATTGTAATTACCGTAATACAAATAATCTTCAAAAATCCTTGGTTGTTTCAAAAACATTTCGTACCTTTGTGGGCAGCATTGCTATTGATGCTGACTACTTAATATCTTAATGATATGAGCATAAAGAAAATTACCCCCCCTTATCGGGGACATTTGCTGCGCTAGCAGCCATCATATTGTCGTTCATCCTTGCCAGTTGTAGCAAAGACGAAATCCTTAGTGATACCCATCCCGAAGTCAACATCACAGCCCAGCAGGGCGATACCCCTGCCGTGAGCTACTATGCCATCACCGACTCCACAGGCATCGGCTTCACCTCCCAGGGCATAGAGTATACCAACCAAAACAATCACACCACCCAGTGGCTGCTCAGCTACGCAGAGATAGCCGAGCGACTGGAGCTCCATATCCAAGACTATTCCCAGATTCGCATTACCCGAGACCATATCCTGAGCAATGGCCTCTGGCGCTTCGCTGTATCCTTTGATGCGCAAGCCGAAGTCGATTCTTACGCTATAGACGTAGACCCAGATACTGGCAAAATCATTTGGACGATTAGTACCACCGAAATGCCAGGTGGGGAGTTTACGCTGAGCATCAGCGTCAATGTGAAGCATTGATGCCTCCTATTTGTATTCATACACACACAAGATATATAAGAAAAAACAAATACTTTATGGCAACTACAGATATTAACATCAACCCTCGTACAGAGGAGTTGAAGACCGAGTTTAGCAACATGATTTGGAAGATGGCTACCAACCTGGTGCATGGAGGCAAGGTGAACCCTGTGCAGTTTATGGACTATACCCTGGGCGGTCTCTTCTACCGATTCATTTCCGAGAACATCACCGACTACTGCAACCAGCTGATGCGTGATGCTGGCGTGGAGAACGCCGACTATGCCCACATGAGCGATGAGGTGGCGGAGAACGCACGAGAGCAAATCATCAATGCCAAAGGCTTCTTTATCCTCCCTTCACAACTCTTCATCAATGTGGCGAACGCAGCCAAGAATAACACGGAGCTGAACACTACGCTGAGCAATAACTTCCGTGCCATCGAAAACAGTGCCGTAGGAAAACCGAGCGAGAACGACGTGAAGGGACTCTTCAATAACTTCAATACCAACGACCAAGGTCTGGGTGCTACCGTTGCCGAGCGCAACGAGTTGCTTACTACACTCTTGGAGAGTATCCGAGACCTCAACTTTGACAAGTATATCGAGAGCGGCATCGACGTGTTCGGTCTTTGCTACGAGCACCTCATCAAGATGTACGCCCTCAATTCGGGTACCAAGGGAGGCGAGTTCTATACCCCTGGCGATGTAAGCTATCTCTTGGCGATGATTGCTGCGGCAGGACGCCAGAGTGTCAACAAGGTGTATGACCCTGCCTGTGGTTCTGGCTCTTTGCTTTTGAACTTTATCCGTGTGGTGGGTGCCAAGAACGTAAAGGATGGTTTTTATGGTCAGGAAATCAACATGAAAACCTACAACCTCTGTCGTATGAACATGTTCTTGCACAATGTGAATTACGACCATTTCGACATTCAGAACGGCGATACCTTGAAGAATCCGCTGCATGAATGCGACGAGCCATTCGATGCCATCGTCTCCAACCCGCCATATTCCGTGCCTTGGGATGGTGATAGCGATGCTACGCTCATCAACGACCCTCGTTTTTCTCCTGCTGGCGTGCTCGCCCCAAGAAGCAAGGCAGACTTTGCCTTCACCATGCACATGCTCAGTTGGTTGAGTGCCGAAGGGACGGCTGCCATCGTAGAGTTCCCTGGTGTGTTGTATCGTAGCGGTGCGGAGCAGAAGATACGCAAGTACTTGGTAAGCAACAACTTTGTGGATACCATCATGCAGATGCCACAGAATCTTTTCTTTGGCACATCCATTGCCACTTGCCTCTTGATATTGAAGAAAAACAAGGCAGACAACCGAGTTTGTTTTATTGATGCCAGCAATGAGTTTATTCATGAAGGCAACAAGAATAAGCTTTCTGCCGAGAATATCTCCAAGATATATAATGCCTACATGAATAAGGAGGAGATTGCTCATTTCTCTCATGTGGTTACCACTGCCGATATTGCCGAGGAGGATTACAACCTCTCCGTCTCTACATACGTTGAGCAGGAGGACACTCGTGAGAAAATCGACATTACGGAGCTGAATACTCGTATCTCTGAGATTGTGGCGAGAGAAGAGCAGCTGAGAAAAGATATTGATGAGATTGTAATGCTGTTGGAAGGAGGTGCAGCATGAAAAATCTTGAAACTTTGATACAGGAGCTTTGCCCGGATGGAGTGGAGTTCAGGATCATGGAAGAAGTTTTTGAAATCAGGAATGGATACACTCCTTCAAAGAAAAATCCCGACTTTTGGGAAGGTGGTACTATCCCTTGGTTCAGAATGGAAGATATTAGACAGAATGGGCGTATCTTGTCTGATGCTATACAGCATATAACTCCTGCTGCCATCAAGGGCAAAGGTTTGTTCCCTGCTAACTCGATAATTATAGCTACGACGGCAACCATCGGCGAGCATGCGCTCGTAATTACTGATTCGCTAGCGAATCAGCAATTTACGAATCTGATGGTTCGTAAATCGCTGTCAGCTTGCTTGTTACCTAAGTTTGTATTCTATTATATGTTCGTGATAGATGAGTGGTGCAAGAAAAATGTGAATGCTGGAAACTTTGCATCGGTGGATATGAAGAGATTCAAAAAACTTGAATTTCCTCTTCCTCCTATCGAGGTGCAAACCGAGATAGTCCGCATCCTCGACAAGTTCACTTCGCTAGAAGCGGAACTAGAAGCAGAGCTAGATTGTCGCAAGCGACAATACGAGTACTATCGTGACAAGCTGCTCTCGTTCGAGAATGTGGGGGGGCAAGAAGTAGAGTGGAAGAAAATGAGTGAAGTCGGTACTTTCATTCGTGGTAACGGATTGCAGAAAAAAGACTTTACAGAATCTGGAGTTGGTTGTATCCATTACGGACAGATTTACACAAAATTTAATACTTTCACGGACAAAACGCTAACATTTTGCTCGGAAAATGTGGCAAGAAAACTTACGCCTGTTCACCCTGGTGATTTAATCATTGCATGTACTAGTGAAAATGTTGAAGATGTATGTAAAACTGTGGCTTGGCTCGGTAAGGAAGATATAGTGACAGGTGGGCATGCGTGTGTGTTTTCGCATCATGAGAATCCTAAATATATAGCTTATCTTCTACAGACAGAGAATTTCTTCCAACAAAAGAAGAAATATGCAAGAGGTGTAAAAGTAATAGATATAAAGGTTGCTGATTTACAAAAAATCACCCTTCCAATTCCATCTTTGGAAGAACAGCATCGTATCGTCTCCATCCTCGACCGCTTTGAGTCCCTGACCACTTCCCTTCAGTCTGGTCTCCCTGCCGAAATCGTGGCACGCCGCCAGCAGTACGAGCACTACAGAGACAAGCTGCTTACCTTCAAGCGCAAGGGCGCAGCCTAATTTAACATTAAACACTTAACATTCAACATTGCAAATGAAAATGCAAAACGACATAGTTTCAGAGAACCCCCAGAGCACGGTGGTAGCCCAATACGAGCGTACCACCCCTCGTGCCGAGGCTTACCAAAGCGAGGCAGAGTTAGAGCAGGGGATGATAGCCCAGCTACAGCGACAGGGCTACGAGTATGCCCATATCCACCATGAGGACGAGCTGATACAGAACCTTCGCCTTCAGTTGGAAAAACTCAACGACTTCCACTTTTCCGACAACGAGTGGGAGCGTTTCTTCAAGGCGGAAATCGCCAACGAGGGCAAGGGCATTGTTGACAAGGCAGAGACCATTCAGCGTGACAATATCAAGGCTTTCACCCTCGACGATGGCACGCAGAAAAACATCTACCTCATCGACCAGCAAGACCCTCACCACAACTCCACCCAGGTAATCAATCAATACGAGGTAAGCGACGGCAAGCGACCAAACCGCTATGACGTGACCATCCTCGTGAACGGTCTGCCCTTGGTTCACATCGAACTGAAACGCCGAGGCGTGAGCCTGAAGGAAGCCTTCAACCAGATAAACCGCTACGGCAGGGAATCGTTCTGGGCAGGGTGCTCGCTCTACGAGTACGTGCAAATTTTTGTGATCAGCAACGGCACGGAGACCAAGTACTATAGCAACACTACCCGAGACAGTCATATCCGGGAACAAGCCAAACAGGGCAAGAAGCCACGGCAGAAGACCTGCAACTCGTTTGAGTTTACCAGCTACTGGGCAGATGCCAAGAACAAGGTACTCGGCGACCTGGAGGACTTCACAGCTACCTTCCTTACCCGCCACTCCCTGCTGAACATCCTTACCAAGTTTTGCGTCTTCACCGACCAAAAGATTCTGATGGTGATGCGCCCATACCAGATAGCAGCCACCGAAAAACTGCTCAACCAGATAGAGATAGCCCACAACGCCAAGCTCTACGGCACAAGAGACGCTGGCGGCTACATCTGGCACACCACAGGCTCGGGTAAGACCCTCACCTCCTTCAAGGCGGCACAGCTCGCTTCCAAACTGCCTTACATAGAAAAGGTATTGTTTGTGGTGGATAGAAAAGACCTCGACTACCAGACGATGAAGGAGTACGACCGATTCCAGAAGGGCGCTGCCAACGGCAACACCTCGACCAAGGAACTGGAAAAGCAACTGAACAACAGCAAGAGCCGCATCATCATCACCACCATACAGAAGCTCGCCAACTTCATCAAGAAGAACCCCGACCACGACATCTACCGCAAGGAGGTGGTCATGATATTCGACGAGTGCCACCGCTCGCAGTTTGGCGACATGCACACCGCCATCACCAAGCGATTCAAGAAATACTACCTCTTCGGCTTCACCGGCACGCCAATCTTCGTGGAGAACATTTCCGCTTCGAGCAAGGGTACGCTGAAAACCACCGAAGACGTGTTTGGCAAGCGTCTGCACGCCTACACCATCGTGGATGCCATCAGAGACCACAACGTGCTGAAATTCCGTGTGGCATACATCTCGACCATGAAGGAGAAGGAGAACGTGAAGGACGACCAGGTTTGGGGTATCGAGGAAGAGGAGGCGCTGAAGGACGACCGCCGCATCACTAATGTGTCACAATACATCTTGGACCACTTCGACCAGCAGACCAAGCGTGCCAGCAGCTACACCTTCAGCAGGCTCATCAATATAGAGGAAGTAGTGACCGACAAGAAGAAAAAGGTGGAAGAAGAGCGACAGAAGACACGACTCAGCGGATTCAACAGCATCTTAGCCGTGCAGAGCATCGACTTTGCCAAGCTCTACTACAACAAACTGAAAGAGCTACAGGCAGAGCAGCCCGAGAACAAGCGGCTCAAGATAGCCACCATCTTCAGCTATGCACCCAACGAGGAAGTAGCCGACGGCGAGGAAGACGAGGACAACGACTCCACCGACGGACTCGACCAGAGCAGCCGAGACTTCCTGGAGGCAGCCATCAAGGACTACAACTTGATGTTCAACACCGCCTACGATACCTCTTCGGAAAAGTTCCCCAACTATTACAAGGACGTGTCGCAGCGCATGAAGAACAGAGAGATAGACCTGCTGATAGTGGTCAACATGTTCCTGACAGGATTCGACGCCACCACACTCAACACGCTGTGGGTGGATAAGAACCTGCGCTACCACGGATTGCTGCAAGCCTACAGCCGCACCAACCGCATCCTGAACTCGGTAAAGACCTACGGTAACATCGTATGCTTCCGCAATCTGGAGGATGCCACCAACAAGTGCCTCGCCCTCTTCGGCGACCCTACCGCCAAGGGCGTGAGCATCCTGCGCCCATTCGAAGACTACTTCGATGGCTACGACGAGGTGACGGAAGAAGAAAACGGCGAGGAGAGACAGGAGCACGTAAAAGGCTATACCGAATATCTCGAAGAGCTGAGAGAGTTGGCACAGCCAGGCGAGATGCCGCTCACCGATGCAGACAAGAAGCAATTCATCAAGCTCTTCGGCGGCATCCTGAAGATAAGAAACCTGCTTACCAGCTTCGACCAATTTGCCGAGCAAGACCCCCTCAGCGAGCGAGACCTGCAGGACTATACGAGCATCTACCTCTCGCTGAGAGACTGGGCAAAGGAGAACGCAGAGAGCGGCGACAAGACCAACATCAACGACGACATTGAGTTTGAGATGGAGCTGGTGAAGCAAGTGGAGGTGAACATCGACTACATCCTCTTCCTCGTGCAGCAGATGCAGGGCGACCGTGCCGACATCGCCGAGCTGACTATCCAAATCAACAAGGCAATCGACTCCAGCCCAGACTTGCGAGACAAGAAAGACCTCATCAACCGATTCATCGAGAGTCTTACTCCGGATAGCGAGGTTACCGACAAGTGGAAGGAATACGTGGATACAGAGAAGCGCAAGGAGTTTGAGCGCATCGTGAGCGAGGAGCACCTGAAGGAAGGCCCCGCCAAGGAGTTCATAGAGACTGCCTGGGAGCGAGGTTACGTGCCAGAGGGTGGTTTGGAGTTGAACGCCATCATGCCACCTATCAATCCATTCGACCCGAACGCCAACCGAGAGGGCAAGCTGCAAAAGGTACTTGGTAAGATCAAAGGCTTCTTCGGCAAGTTCTTCGAGATAGCAGGAGGAGAATTCTAGAAAGAAATAAGCAGTGCAGAGTGCTGCACCTACCATAAAAATTCCATAAAAGTAACAGGGAGAAGTGATGCTGCAAAAATGCTCACTTTTCCCTCTTTTTTTGTCAAAAAACTAAAAATCAGAAAAATAATAGTACTCATATTACGGATTAAGGAATCGTAGTACACCCTTTTATTTCGCTCTTTTTTTATAATTTCACACCGAAATTTAAAAAAAGAAATTATGGGAAAAGGACGTAGTTACATGAATTCATATGCCGACGGCTATATGAGAGGCAAGGTTGTCAAGGAAGTGGGAGCACTCCTTGACCACATACTAGTGGAGGAAATCACAACCCCCACAATAATAAAATTGGAGTTTGGACCTTCTTACGATACCATTAGAGAACTAAGACAGCAAGATACCTCAAAATCTTTTGAGACCATCAGGCAATTCTGCTACATCATCGGCTATTATCTTTACCAAGAAATAGAGGCGGTGGAGAACTATAAGAAATATGTAAGGGAAAGGGAATCCAAGCTTACCATGCTGTATGAGATGAAAGAAAGATATAAGAAAATTTACGGAATGCAAGCCGTAGTGGTTCTCAACCTTATGCATAAGGGAAAGGACTTGCTGGCTTTTATGAAGTAATATATAAGTGAGTTTTTCCGCCTCATTATGTGTTAGCGAACTCATTTTGCGGCTAATTCTAATCTATAAATAAATACCTAAAAAAAAGAAAGTAAAAAATGATGAAATCGGAGACCAACTGTCCCCTAAGGGTGTATTCCCTTATAGTTCTCCTGGCATTTGCTTGTACCAGCAAAATTGTTAGCGCAAACAAATTCTAACGTCCTCTACTAAGGAACGAGCGACAAAGAACTTAATTTCTAACTAATATAAATTTCGAATTATGGGGAGATTTATAATCAAGCTCTTGCGCTTGATACTGAAGTATGGGCGATTCGGCCTTTTTTGCGTGGTCATTCAATTGAATGGCAACAGCCAGTTTATTGAGTATACTTACAATTTGAGGCGTTCCCTCCTATGGATATGAGCATACACGCACACTTACTGGTAGATGTTGCCATGCAGGAAAGAGATTATCATGATGCGCTCGTATTACGTCGATACTTGGAGACCTTTAACAGAATAGACAATCATTTGGTTGAAGCTGAACTTCCTAGGCTTGATGCTTATATCGCCACTCTGGATGGCTATTATGAATACCTGGAGCAAAGGAATAGAAAACCATTGGATAATGGTATCAGAATCGGCCGAAAAAAAGAATACCTTTTTGTGTCTGATGAAGCATCTTCTTTAAAAGATGAAGAGACCACTGCCGAGCAAGCCTCTTTATTTATAGAATTTCTCACCCTAAATGGCCTAAATTCTATGTCTACCAGTGCGAGCAAGTCTTCACCATTGAATATCGCAATATTTGCGTTTATCAGATATTGGAGAAGAAAGGGCATCCTGGCACCGCAGCATATCGTTAGTGCCAATGCCATTTATCGATTTCTTACCGATGATTGCCATATACGAAAAGAAGTTACGATAAAATCGTTCTACAATGTCTTCAATCATTGTGAGGACATGAAAAATCAAGAAATGGATGATAAAGTAGCTGATTTCTTTGCCCATAGATGATTTTTTTTATGGGACAAATATTAATCCTATTTTTCCTATTTTTCCCATAGGTGTTTTTGCCCTATCTTTGCACCCGTAATCAGACAAGTAAAGTCTGGTTGCGGGCGTTTTTTGTTTATAGGAATCCGGTACCGTTCCTGAAACTGAAATTTGGCGAACATCTCGCAGTCCAACTCATAAACATTATATAAATATGGAAGGAAACGCTTATGTGTTTTATCATCCGCAGTATGGCGGATTGAGAGTGGTGAACAACGAAGAAGGATTGTTCTTTTGCATCGAGGACCTGGTTGCCATCACAGATATCGGCAGAGATAAACTGTTCCCAGTATTAGCCGACACGGAGGGAAAAGTGGTAGAAATATACGTGGAAGCGGAAACCAAAAAGGTTCCGAAGGATTTTAAACCTCGTTTGTTTTTCGGTGAATTCTTTGGCAATGCTGACAAGGTAAATCGAAATAGTAGATTGGCTTGGAGAAGTATGACATTCGTAGACTCTCAGGTGGTGAGAGATATGACGATAGGCTGTTCGAAGGATCCTGAGCGTAAGTTGTTTTACAAGTGGGTCAAGGATTTTATCCAGCCTGTGATGGAGGACGAGGACAGATGTTGGTGTCATGAATGTGTCATGATGAAAAGAGTCTGTTATGACCCTCTGAAAAAGCCGATAGACATCCGATATGCTGCCGACGGCCTGTATATCAACGATATGAGAATCAACTGACATTATTCATCTTTTAAACAAGTGATTACAATTATGAAACAAGCAGCAAAGAAGCAGCTCCTCAACGCCCAGAAGGTGGACGGAGCCATCATCAGTGAAGAAAACGGTACCATCGCCTTCCGCAAGGCGCCATGGAACGATACCGAGGTTATCTGCGAACAGCCTAAGGTGATACCGGGCAGAATGGTATGCTCTGGCGAGAAGGGAGGCGATGAGTTCGACTTCAAGCCTTACGAGCGTACGGGCGAGAAGCTTTTCGAGGAAATCTTCAAGACCAAGCATGCCGTGGTGCGCACCACCAAGCGCACGGTGCAGGTAAACTATACCTTCAGCCGTGACCTGGACAAGCAGGACATGCTGCGCTACCTCAAGGTAGAGCACAAGGAACTGATTGCCGGATTCAAGGAGGCAGATATCAAGGGGTAATTAATAATGAATCATTCAACATTCAAAAAAAATGGAACATATTATAGCATATAATCCGTACAAGAATGGCAATAAAGGGAGCGTAAGCTCCCAGCCACTCTCGGTCTACGACAAGACCATCGCTTATCCCTGGATGGCAGAACTGGTAGCTGCCATCCGTGGGGGTAACGATGAACTGAAGAAGCAGCTGCCTTTCCGCTGCGCTCACTACTACCAGTTCCGAGACAACAGGCGTTCGCAGAAAAATGCCGTGCCCGAAAGCTTCCTCTTCCAGACCACCATCGATGTGGACGACAAGGAATATGTGGACAAGGCGATAGAGAAGGCACGTGAGCTGAACTGTAGCGGCACCATCTGGAATGGAGCCCTGCTGCACCTGGAGTACTCAGCCCGCAAGAAGTTGCACATCGACATCCGCATGCCCGTCGGCATGACTATCGAGGAGACGCAACGAGCCTATTGCGAGGCACTGGGCGTGCCCTACGACGAGAGCTGCATCACGCCAGAACGCATGCTCTTCATCACCGACAAGGAGTCGGAAATCTATCGCTCGCCCCACTGGTACGAGGTGCTGCCACAGGAAGAGCTGAAGAGGCGCAGACAAGCCTACCTGGACCGTGAGCTTACCATCGACGGAAGAATCCAGCAAGGCACCCAGCCAAAACCACTCAACATTCAACATTCAAAACTCAACACTCAACAAAATGTTCAAGACCATCGACTTTCGGGCTCTGACAGCCATCACGCTGTTTCTTCTGGCTCTGCTATTCAGCCTGCCCAACCTTGTGATAGCAATGCTGCTCATGCTGGTAATCTCGGCTCTGCTGGAGGCTATCAGATTCCTGACGGATTACCAACCTCTGGTACCGCTAGCGAGAAGGGCCTGATAGCCTTCGACCTCTTCACGGAGTCGGCAGGACTGAAGAATGTGAATATCGATACCGAGGGCTCTCGCCACTCCTCACTTCTTGCCATCATGAGCGCAGGAGCGAGCAGGGTGATGAGCGAGGAAGAACTGAGAAGAGTGGTGGCAGTGAAGATGCCTAGCTTCGCCCAAGAGCGTGACTGCCAGCAGCTGATCCATGACTTCTATGAGAAATATGGAGACAGTTCGAAGCCATTCTCTAGAGATGTGATCCGCATCAATGCGCAAGCAGAGACTCAGGCTAATCAATTAAGAATTAATAATGAAGAATTAAGAATTCAAGGCGCAAGTGCAGGTAATCAAACAGTTCAAAGTTCAAACCTCAATGTTCAAAGTTCCGAAGATGATTACCCCGCTCCGCCCGAGATGCCAAAGAAGCTGCCTAAGCTCGTGGAGCTCCTCGTGTCTCAGACACCGGATGTCTATAAGCCTGCCGTAGCCCATGCCATCTTTCCTCCGCTAGCCACCCATCTCTGCCGCACCTATTTTAATTACATCGACAATGTGGAGCATGAGGCTACGCTAATGTGTTGTCTCTTAGCTGGTACGGGCGCAGGAAAGAACTGCGTGCAGATGCCTATCAACCTGATTATGGAAGACATCAGAAAACGAGACAAAGATAACCTGAAACGAGAGAAGGAGTGGAAGGATGAGGTGACAAGAAAAGGTGCTAACAAGGATAAGCGTAAGCGACCTGAAAACCTCGTGATCCAGGAGATAGACGCCGATATGACCAACCCTGCCTTCGTGATGCGTACCGCCGAGGCGCAGGAGCATTTCCTCTATACTGCTCTCAACGAGATAGACCAGTTTGATAACCTAAGGGGCATTGGCAACCAGCAGTTTCGTATCATGTGCCTCGCCTTTGACCCTGGTAATCAATATGGACAAACCCGAGTGGGCACGCAGAGTGTTACGGAGCGAGTAACCATCCGATTTAACTGGAATGCCTCGACCACCATCAACAAGGGTATCCGATATTTCTCCAAGGTATTGACTGATGGTCCTATCTCCAGAATCAACTTCTGTACTATCCCAGAGCGTGAGATAGGAGCCGAGATGCCTGTCTATGGCACATACGATGACACATTCAGAGAGAACTTAAAACCCTATATTGAGCATCTTAACATGGCTTCTGGTACTATCAATTGCCCTGAGGCTTTCGCCTTGGCACAGAAGCTGAAAGAGGAGAATGCCGACTTTGCCCGTATGAGCCAAGACAGGGTTTACGAGAACCTCTCGTTCAGAGCCAATGTCATTGCCTATCTGAAGGCTTGCGTGCTCTATGTGGCGAATGGTTGCCAATGGGAATCCGAGATAGAGGAGTTTGTGCGCTGGAGCGAGCAGTATGACCTGTACTGCAAGATGAGATTCTTCCGAGATGCTATCGTGAAGGCGGAGCAGGAGGGAGTGAAGTCGAGCAAAAGAGGGCCTTCCAATATGCTGCAACTTCTGCCAAATGAGTTCTCTTATCAGCAGGCTGAGCAGTTGAGAAGCGACTTGGGGCTGGATACCAAGGGCACCCGACGGATGATAGCCACCTGGGTGTTCAGAAAGTATATCGTGAAAGTGGAGGCAGGCGAACAAGGCGTTAATGCTGGTAATGACAAAGCTGATAACAGCCATTGCAATTACAATTACGGTAATTACAGTTTTTATCGCAAGCTATGTTTTCTCAAAAAAGAATCTAAATAGAAACAATTATGGAAATCGTACTCAAAAGAATAGCTAAGCAGAATACTTACACCATAGGGCGTATGTATATCCTGAAGGACGAGGAGGTGGAGCGCAAGGTGAACTATACGCTCAATAAGGACCAGAAGCGCAGCTTCTGCCATGTGGTAGATGTGGGCAAACTGGACGGGGAGCACTACTTCTGCGATACCCTGGAGCCTATGTGGCGCAACCTGCTGGGCATCACCCTGTTGCCCCAAGAGGAGAATGTGCGACTGGGGCGAGTGTCGGAGAAGAAGGCGCAGAAGATGAAGGGTAAGACTGCCATACCCGAGGGCACCTATCCGCTGCTCATCACCAAGTCGCCGAGATTCAAGCAGTGGCTGCCCCTGCTGCAGGGCGTTCCTGGCTTTGAGGGCATCCGCATCCATGCCGGTAACTACCCCGATGATACGCAGGGCTGCATCCTGCCGGGCGAAAACAAACTCCGAGGCATGGTGGTAAACTCCCGCATCTGGCTGCATCGCCTCGTCAATGCCATCACGGCGGCGAGAGACCGAGGCGAGAGCATCTGGATCACCATCATCTAGTAGCCGAAGTTCTCCGAGCGGCGGCATTGCCTCTAATGCAGCCCACGCTCGGAGAGCGAGGGCTGCTACCTATGTGTGTCGGGTATGTTTGACACCTCTAACGGCCTGGCTCTCTAACGGATTCTCCGGCCAGAAATGCTTAGGGTATCGGCGCTTCAGTTCCTTGCGGACTTCGAAATAAGTGCCTTGCCAAAAACTTGCGAGATCCTGAGTAAGCTGAACGGGCTTGAAACCGGGAGATAACAACTCAAGCAGAAGGGGCTGTCTGCCAGCATCGACAGTGGGAGTTGATGTCATTCCGAAACACTCCTGAAGCCGCACACTCAGAACCGGGGCTTCGGCCCCCAAGCGATAATCGATGCGGATGTTGCTGCCCGATGGCACACGGATGTGGGTGGGAGCAAGGCGGTCTATCTCCTGCTGAAGCTCATAAGGAAGGATGTTCCATAAGATTTCGCACAGGTTGAGTTTCTTCAGTTCTGTAACAGAAGTCTTCATCTTACCACCTTCTTCGAGATAGAATGGGAGCCACGCTCGTGCTGTTGTCAGGAGATGCTCTGTTGACAGGTCGGGAATCTCCAGTTCCGGATGCCATTCAGCTACTTGCGCCACGCGCTGTTGCAGACGACGAACCGATTCGTTCCAATCGAACATGCTGAGTCCGTCTTTTCTGGCAGCTTCGCAGATAATGTCTGAAACTGTCTCTCGGTTGGCATTCTGTATCGGCTTGCTGTCTATGACGAGTGCTCCTATCCGTGTTTCCTGTTGCATCTTTACTGCCAGCGCTTTGCTGTCCCATGAAATATTCTCGCAGGTTTGTGCCGGCAAGTTCTTCCAGTTGACGGGGGCTGAGAGAAATACTCTTCCTTTACGTCTCTGTGCGGGATTGGATGATGAGGTTGAAGCGAGGTTGAGTGATGCGATGGCAAGCCATTCGTTTGCTGCCATGCTGTCGCACGGGTCGATGAAAATCGTGTTGCCATTCGACATCTTGAAGTTGCCCGCATGGTCGGTGGCATGGGCGATGCGCTCAGGGTAGGCTAGGGCGATGAGATGGCCCACTTCCTCAGCATCAATTGGCTCGTTGTCTTCCCTGATACGCAGCATCTTCCTGTATTCCTGGGCAATCTGAGCGATACGGTTCCAACGCCCCAGATTCTTCTTGCAGCGTGCGGAACGTAGGATAGAAAGGCGGAGCGTCATGTCTGAATCTTCATTTTCGCCCATCGGGTCTTTCTCTTCCAGCAGAGCAGCAATGTCGCAGGCCAGGGCTTGGCTCGCCGGAGAATCGCTGCTGATCATCATCTTGGCAATGCGCGGATGACAAGGAAGTTGAGCCATTCTGCTGCCTTCTGCGGTGATGCTGCCACTGAGAGCGTGAGTATCATGATCTGGCGAGAGGGCGTTGAGCGATATAAGAAGTTGCTGTGCCAATACGAGGTTGCCCTTGGGAGGAAGGGTGAGCCAAGGTAGCAGTTCCGGTTTGTTTTCCCCGAAAGCTGCAATGTCGAGAACCATCGAAGAGAGATCTGCATCCAGTATTTCGGGCAGCCGTTGTTCTGGCATCAGATGTTCCGAGGTCTGTGTCCAAAGCCGGTAACATACGCCTGATGTGATTCTGCCCGCACGCCCCCTTCGTTGCGTAGCCATGTCCTGACTGATACGAACGGTTTCGAGATGGCTCAAGCCTGTACGGGCATCATAAACCAGTTTTCGGCAGAGTCCGGAATCCACAACGATTCTTACTCCTTCGATGGTGAGAGAAGTTTCGGCGATAGGAGTGGCCAGTACGATTTTCCGTTCGTTCGGTTTAGAAGGAACGATGGCGAGCCGCTGCTTTTCTGGCGAGAGGTTACCGTATAGCGGGTAAAGAGTGGCTGAGGGCAGGACAGAGCGAAGCAGTTCTTCGCATTTCATGATTTCTCCCTGTCCCGGCAGAAAGGCAAGAATGTCACCTTCCTGGTTTCTGAAAGCCTGACAGATAGTGGCTGCCATTTCCTGTGCTACCTGATATCTGTCGATGTCGTGGTCTGCATAAATGGTTTCTATCGGAAACATTCTGCCTTTACTCTCGATAAGCGGAGCCTGAAGTGCCTGACAGATGATAGAAGCATCGATTGTTGCTGACATGATAATGAGCTTCAGGTCGGGGCGGATGATTTCCTGTGTTTGCCGGGCCAGCGCTAACGCCAGATCGGAATTGATGCTGCGCTCATGAAACTCATCAAAGATGAGGCACGAAACGCCTTCGAGTGTAGCATCATTGACCAGCATTCGGGTGAGAATGCCCTCGGTAAGGACTTCGATGCGTGTATCATCCGAAACCTTGCTTTCGAATCTTACCCGATAGCCGATGGTTTTGCCCACGGGCTCTCCCAGAATCTGCGCCATCCGTTCGGCAATCTGGCGAGCAGCCAGGCGGCGCGGTTCGAGCATCAGAATCTTACCCTGACTTTTAAGATGATTATGGATGAAGCCTTCCAATGCCTGATCACTCATGCCCCGCAGAATGGTGAGCGGGAGGAGGGTAGATTTACCGGCTCCAGGAGGAGCTGTAATTACAAGGTTAGCCGACTCCATCAATGCTTCATTGACAGAGTCGGCTATCTGGTAAGCTGGCAGATGACCAGCCTGCTGTTCTATTCTATCTAAGTTCATTTCTTCTTATTTCACAAACTTCAGATTTCTTTTATTTCACAAATTTCAGAATCTCTTTACTCTTTCTGCCCTTTTTGGCAGGAATCGGCATGAAGCCTTCTGTGAGTCCTGTTTTATCTGTCATGGTCTGGAAAACGGAGGCGGCATAGGAAGAGAGTTTCTTCTCTGCCAGTTCTTGCTTGATAGCATCCTCATCATAATCATCAGCATAGAGGAGAGTGTGTAAATCGTCAAGATATTTTTGCGGAATATTCTGATGCGGCATGCGGCTTTTTATCTGCATAATCTGTGCGATGATTGCCTGTTTGGTTTGGGCAGCGATGGCTTCTGCCTTTTGCTGCTCGAAGACTGCCAGCGTCTCCTCATCCGTCTCCTGCCAGTTTTGCATCATGGCTTCAGTGTTGGTAAGATGACTGTAGCCTGCATAGCGAATCAGGGCGATGCGCTTGTTCCAACCTTTCTTTTCCAGATAGTTTTTCTCCATAGGGGTAGTAGCTACTATGAGGTTGGCTTTGGCGTACATGGCTTTCTGATACATAGACTGTTGCAGTGAACGCTTCAAGTAAGGGTTCTTGCAGTTTCTCTCAGAAATATCGCCTAGTGGACAAACGATGTAGGGAATGTCCATCTGCTTTGCTTTCTTGGCTATCTGGGCTCCCTGCCATGTCCATGCTCCTATAATCAACACAATGTCGGCATCAACCAGGTTGTTGGTGATGTTGAGCTGCTTATTCAAGGCTTCGATGTATGGAAGATACATCTTCAGCAACTTCTTATGGTTGGAAATGAACAAATATACTTTCATCGTTCTGTCGGTTATTTTTAACTGTTATTATTCTGATAGACTGTTACTTCCTTTTTGCCCTGTTTAGAGTTTATGAGAAGTGAAATCGTTTTTGTCAGCCCGCCAATAGCGCAATTTGGTAGCCAGATTTCTCCAGATGATTCCATATTCGAAGAATGGCAGTTTGAACATCGCTATTCCGTCATCAAAGTGTCTGATGGCCTTGTTGGCTATCAGCATTCTCACGATGAACAGCAGGAGGAAACTGAAACCTGCGCATCCTGTAAGAATCCAATTCTTCATGAGGATAGAGTAGGCTGCAACGGCCAGTGTTGCTATCAGGCTGAGATGTGGCATGAGATGGTCAAAGAACATGAGGGTTCGCATGGAACCGACCCTTTCCAAACTCTTGCGTGAAGCCTGCAGATAGAGGTGGGCATTGTGCCAGCCCTTGTTCGATGGTGCTTCGCGGATGAGCCATGCATCGCAATCCAGTTCTGTAGCTGTATCGCCACAATGGGCATACTTGTTGACGAGAAAATCGTATTCGCCGCGAACATATTCCAGGTTGCCCTGATAGCCCTGTTCCTTCATGAAGTCGCTCTTGCGGAACGCTACGTTTGGCATGTGGCTGCGATAACCATAGGTCTGCTGGGCACGGCGCAAAACATAGTAAGCCTTGCGGATGCTGTCGAAACGGCGTACGCTCTTGGTTTCCTCATCAAGGGCTACATATCCCAATACCAGATGGTTTGGGTCCTGACATTGACGGACCATGGTTTGGAGCCACTTGTCGTTGCTTGGGCGACAATTAGGTTCTGTCAGAATAATCCATTCATGTTTGGCTGCCTTCACACCCAGTGTAATCTGCAATTTCTTGCGGCTCATGTAGCGTGAACTCTCAGGAATGTAAGTATAATACAGATGAGGGTTCTCGGTTGCTGTTCGCTTCAGAAAATCCTGTGTCTCGCCATCTGTACTCTGGCAGACTACGATTACCTGATAGTCGGCAGTGTACTGCTGACGCAGGAACATAGGGAGATTCCTCTCCAATTCAGCAAGATTATCGTGTGCGGTAATGAGTATACTGACAGGAGGTTGATTCTCTGCCGTTTCTGTTTTTTGAAAGCGCAACGAGCGCAGAAATGGATTTATCAGCGATCCGAGAACCGCCAATAAAACCACCACTGCGCCTGCTATTATAGTAGTTGTACTAATGATCATGATTTTCTTTTTCTCGTAATATAGAAAGCTAGAGAAAGGAGAATCCTATAAACTCTTAACTTTTAACTTTCAACTATATTAAAAGTCTTCTGTAATATACCCCTTTGGCAACTGGCGACAGTTATACTGGCTCGCCATAATCTCACCATAGGCTCCGGCTGAGCGGAGGGCGATGAGGTCGCCGCGATGGGCTTTGTTGATGTCGACAGCCTTGCCGAAGACATCGCTTGATTCGCAGATAGGACCTACTACGTCGTAAGTTTCTACAGGTTCATCGCTTGAGATGTTTTCAATCTTATGGTAAGCCTGATAGAGAGCAGGACGGATGAGGTCGGTCATTCCTGCATCCACAATGGCAAACTGCTTGGCTGTGCCCTGCTTGATGTAGAGTGTCTTGGTGATGAGAGAACCCATCTGACCCACTACAGCGCGACCCAACTCGAAGTGAAGCTTCTGACCATCGCGCAACTTCAGTTTCTTTGCGTATGTATCGAAATAATCCTTGAAATTAGGGATTGGCTGTCGGTTTGGATGATTATAGTCAATGCCCAATCCGCCTCCCACATTGATGTTCTTCACAACGATGTGATGTGCTTCAAGCTGGTTCTGAAGTTCGTTGATACGGTTGCAGAGTGCCTCGAAATCCCCCATGTCGAGGATCTGGCTTCCGATGTGGAAGTGCAGTCCGAGGAACTGGATGTTCTTCATCTTGGCAGCCTCTTCGATTACGGCTTCCATGTCGCGCATGGCAATTCCGAACTTGTTTTCTGCCAGACCTGTTGTGATGTTTGCATGCGTATGGGCGCCGACATCCGGATTGATGCGGAAACAAACCTGCGCAATCTTATTCTGTTTTTCAGCCAGTTCATTGATGATTTCCAACTCCGGAATACTTTCTACATTGAAGCAGAAGATGCCTTTTTCCAATCCGAGGTTGATTTCCCAATCGCTTTTGCCTACACCAGCGTAAACAATCTTGCTGGCTGGAAATCCGGCTTTGATGGCTGCCTGAATTTCTCCTCCGCTCACACAGTCGGCTCCTAAACCAGCCTGACAGATGATATTGAGCACCTTAGGGTTAGCATTTGCCTTTACGGCATAGTGCACTTCAAATCCCTCGTGCTTGCCAGCCTCTTCATTGATAGTTTTCAATGTCTGGCGCAACACATTGGTGTCGTAATAGTAGAACGGAGTCTGTATCTCCTGAAACTTATCTATCGGAAATGTACCTTTCATTTCACTTAATCTTAAATTAATACCTTATTATAGTTAAATCAGAATATCCAATTTATAGTAAATCAGAATATCCAACGAAGAGTGGATAGGAAGCATTACATATGAATTCTTCACTTTTCACTCTTCGTTTTCATTTGCATTACTTCTTCTCGAACAATACGTTGCTCAAGTTCTGTAATGCCTGCTTCTTATCTTTCTCTCTGATGAGGAATGAGATGTTGTAGTTAGAACCACCATAAGAAATCATGCGTACAGGAATGTTCTTCATCGCATCGGTAGCGATGGTCTCGAAGCCAACGTTGCTCCAGTCCAAATCACCTACAACGCAGATGATGCACATATCAGAATCTACAGTTACTGTACCATATTTCTTCAGCTCGTTTACGATGTCGTTAAGATGAGAATCATTATCAATACTCATGCTGACACCCACCTCTGAAGTAGCAATCATATCAATTGGAGTCTGATAGCTCTCGAAGATTTCGAATACCTTGCGTAGGAAACCTGTAGCGAGCAACATGCGGCTACTCTTGATTTTGATGGCTGTAATGTTGTCCTTGGCAGCAACAGCCTTGATCTTGCCGCGTACGATGACATTGTCGATGATTGTACCGTCGGCCTTAGGATCCATGGTGTTCTTCAAGCGTACAGGGATGCCTGCATACTTAGCTGGCTGAACACAGGTAGGGTGGAGAATCTTGGCACCGAAGTAAGCCAACTCTGCAGCCTCCTCGAAGTTCAACTGGCGTACTGCCTCAGTGTGCTCTACGACACGAGGGTCGTTGTTGTGCATTCCGTCGATATCGGTCCAGATCTGAATTTCGTCAGCTGGGAGAGCTGCACCGATAAGAGATGCGGTGTAGTCGCTACCGCCACGCTGCAGATTGTCAACCTCGCCGTATGCGTTGCGGCAGATGAATCCCTGAGTGATGTAAATCTGATAGCCCTGGTTCTGCTCCATGATAGCAGCCAACTTCTCCTTGATGTACTGAGGATCCGGTTCTGCGTTCTTGTCAGTGCGCATAAAGTCTAATGCACTGAGCAATACGGCCTTTACACCCTGTTCCTTCAAGTAGTTTACAACCATGTTGGTGCTCATAATCTCGCCCTGAGCCACGATGCTCTTCTCCTCGAAAGAAGTGAAGAGGTCTTTGGTGAATGAGCGGAGATAGTTGAATTCGCCCTGCAAGAACTCACGAGTCGTATTTTTCATCTCCTCGGTAGAGTAGAGTTCTTCTACATGCTGCATGTATTTCTTCTCCAAGTTGTTGATTACCTCGTTGGCGCCCTCTGGATTCTTCTTGTAAAGATAGTCAGAGATCTCAACGAGAGAGTTTGTTGTACCGCTCATCGCAGACAATACGATGAAAGTTGGTTCACCTGATTCTGTAACCAAAGAGGCTACTCCCTTCATGCGCTCTGGTGAGCCTACAGAAGTACCTCCGAATTTCATTACCTTCATAGTCGTAATTTTATTTAATTATTTCACTTAATTATCTTCTCCATCCTCTGTGAGGTCGATGTGGTTGTACTCGTTGGTTACGTCGTAGAGCACACCTTCCTTACAGCGGTAAACGATGCCTGGGAATTTGTCGAGCATCGGGATGTTATGGGTTGTCATCACAACAGCTGTGCCTTGTTTAGTGATGTCTTTCAGCAGACTCACGATGTTACTGGCAGTCTCTGGGTCGAGATTGCCTGTAGGCTCATCGGCGATGATGATTTTAGGATTATTGAGAATGGCGCGGGCGATGGCTACACGCTGCTGCTCACCACCTGAGAGCTCATGAGGCATCTTGTCGATTTTATCAATCATGCCTACTTCGTTGAGCACCTCTTCGATACGCTTTTCTCTGTCTTTTTTGTTTTTCCAGCCTGTTGCCTTGAGTACGAATTCAAAGTTCTTGCGAACGGTGCGGTCGTGTAGCAGCTGGAAATCCTGAAAGATGATTCCCAATTCCTTACGCAGAGCCGGAATCTCCTTTCGCCTTATAGTTTTGAGGTCTCTGCCGAGAATTTCAGCCTTCTCGGTTTCGCCTTCTACAAGGTCTAGTTCGCAATAAAGTGTCTTTAATAGCGAACTTTTACCAGAGCCGACTTTTCCAATAAGGTAGGCGAATTCTCCTTCGTCAATATGGAAATTGATGTTTTGGAGCACGCACTTGTCGGCCTGATATATGCTGACGTTCTGATAATCTATTAACATCTTCTATTTTTTCTCCTTAATGTTGGTTTGTTATTTCATTTCGCCCTTGCTCTTGGCAACGCGGCGTTTCTTATCCCATTCCGGATCGTGACGCATCTGAAGTTCTTTCACAACATCTTCTATTCTCAAGCCCTTGCTTGTGAGCAGAACGATGAGGTGATAGAGAAGGTCTGAACTCTCGTAAATGAGTTTCTCGTTGTTGCCGTTTGTGGCTTCGATAATGGTTTCAACAGCTTCTTCTCCAACCTTTTGTGCCATTTTGTTAACGCCTTTCTTGAAGAGGCTGGTAGTGTAGCTTCCCTCTGGCATTTCTTCGTGGCGCTTGTTGATGAAGTCCTGAAGCTCTGAGAGGAAGAGGATTGGGTTGAGTGTATTTTCTTCTGCCCAGCAGGTGTCTGTACCTTTGTGGCAGGTTGGACCATCTGGGTGAACCTTAACCAGCAAGGTGTCGTTATCGCAGTCGTTCTGAATGCTAACGAGATTCAGGAAGTTGCCTGATGTTTCACCTTTTGTCCAGAGGCAGTTGCGTGAACGGCTCCAGAATGTTACCTTTTTGGTTGCTATTGTCTTATCGTATGCTTCCTGATTCATGAAGCCAAGCATCAAGACGTTCTTTGTAACTGCGTCTTGGATGATGGCAGGAACCAGTCCGCCTAATTTTTCGAAATTTATTTCCATTTTATCTTGTTTTTATTTTCTTACATTATTATATTCCCCGTGTTCTATATTCTCACGTTGATTCCTTCTTCTCTCAGGTATTTCTTGAGGTCAGGAATGGCAATCTCGCCAAAGTGGAACACGCTGGCTGCCAGGGCAGCATCTGCCTTGCCTTGGGTGAACGCATCACGGAAATGCTCCATTTTTCCTGCACCTCCTGAGGCGATGATAGGAATGCTTACTTCTTCAGCAAGACGGGCGAGGGCTTCGTTTGCGAATCCCTGTTTCACACCGTCATGATCCATACTGGTAAAGAGAATTTCACCGGCACCCCGGTCGGCTACTTCCTTAGCCCAGTCAAACAGTCCTAGTTCCACCCGTTCTCTTCCGCCTTTTACATAACAGTGCCAGCCGTCAGAATCGAGACGTGCATCAATGGCGCATACGCAAACCTGTGAGCCATAATGGTTGGCAATTTCATCGATGAGCTCCGGATGTCGGATGGCAGCACTGTTGATGCTAACCTTGTCGGCTCCTGCGTTGAGCAGGCGGTCAACATCTTTGAGTTCATTGATTCCACCTCCCACAGTAAATGGGATATTGATTTCGGCAGCCACGCGGGTTACCATATCCGTAAAGGTTTTGCGCTCTTCGAAACTCGCTGTAATATCGAGGAATACGAGCTCATCGGCTCCAGCATCGCTATAAGCTTTTCCCAGTTCTACCGGGTCACCAGCGCTGCGAAGGTTTACGAAATTGGTTCCCTTTACCGTCTCGCCGTTCTTTACATCAAGACAAGGAACGATTCGTTTAGCTAATCCTTTGCTTTTACTTTGAATTTTCACCATTGTATTTTAATTCTTATCGATTGAAGCTTTTAACAAGTTTCTTAACATCGATTTTCCCTTCGTAGAAAGCTTTTCCAAATACTACGGCAGGAATTCCTGCAGTTTCCAATGCTTCGATGTCTTCGTTGCAACTCACTCCGCCTGAGGCGATAAGATGCAGTTGAGGATAGGCAGCCATTACTTCTTTGTAGAGTTCTATGGCAGGTCCCTGCAGCGTTCCGTCTTTGCTGATTTCTGTGCAGAGAACATAGCGTACTCCTTTATCGATGTACTTTTTCAGGAAAGGAAGGAGATCTTCAGAAGAATCTTCTTTCCATCCGTTGATAGAAATCTTTCCGTTTCTTACGTCGGCTCCCAGAATCAGGCGGTCGGCTCCATATTTGTCTAGCCATTGCATGAAGAGTTCAGGATTGGTGACGGCAATGCTGCCCACTGTAACCATGCTTGCTCCTGCAGCAAAAGCTTTCTCAATATCTTCTTCGGTCTTGATTCCGCCACCGAAATCAACCACGAGAGAGGTTTCTGTGGTAATGGCCTTCAACACCGCATCATTTACGATGTGCTTTGACTTGGCTCCATCGAGGTCTACTACATGAAGGCGTTTGAAGCCCATCTGCTCAAACTGTTTTGCAATCTCGGCAGGATTGTCATTGTAAACCTTCTTCTGGTCGTAATCGCCTTTGGTAAGACGAACACACTGGCCATTTATCAAGTCGATAGCTGGAATTAATTCTATCATATTTGTATTTTCTCTTTTATTTTATCTCTAAAAAATTCTTTAAAATCCGTTCTCCCACCTTTCCGCTCTTTTCCGGATGGAACTGGCAGGTATAGAAATTATCTTTGTGGAGCGATGCGCTATAAGGAAGAATGTATTCTGCCTTGGCAATGGTCTCCTCGCAGAGTGGCACATAATAACTATGTACGAAATAGGAGTAGGGATGAAGCAGTGCATCAGCGGTAGACTTGTCTGAGTCAGAATCCATTCTGTTTCCGAACCCCTTATAAAGGTCAGTCTTCAAATCATAGATTTCATTCCAGCCCATAGCAGGCACCTTGTCTTCGTGTTTCTGAGGCAGGAATCGCTTTACATCTACATCAAAGATTCCGATGCAATCTACGTCACCTTCTTCCGAATGGCGGCACAAGAGTTGCTGTCCTACACAAATGCCCAGGACGGGTTGCTTCAAGTTCTTGATTACTTGATCAAGCTGATGAGCCTTCAGATATTCCATTGCTTCTCTTGCCTGGCCTTGTCCTGGGAAGAGAACGCGGTCAGCCTTCTGGAGCATTTCTGCATCATCTGTAAGTACAGGTTCGATGCCTAAACGCTTCATGGCGTTGACTACGGAATAGATATTTCCGGCATTATATTTTACGATTGCTACATCCATAACCTAACGTAATTCGTTTCTATTTCTTATTTTTCGATGCAAAGGTACACATTTTCTTTTAATTTAAAGAAAATAAAAGCAAAAAGATTACGAAATATAGTAGATTTCTTTCAGAAAGTTAGAAATATGGCGTGTTTTTACGTTTCCGTTAAGTGAAAAAGGAGCAATTGAATGTAAAACAACATCTAATTGCTCCTTTTGAAGTGTTTATTTTGATAATCGAAACTTCTTAGTTTTCTTCTTCATTGTCTGCTGTGCGGAGAATGATAGAAGTTGCTCCGATGGTGAACAGGGTTCCGTCTTCGATAACGCGGCGTTCTCTGTCACCCAGAATCTCATTGTCAACGAAAGTTCCTGTATAACTTGGTCCATCGCGGAGTACATATTTCAATTTGCCTTTCTTGTCGCGGCTAACGTTGATTACGCAATGGTTCATGTCAACGCTTGGGTCTACGGTTTCGATAGGGCAGTTGATTCCGCTGTTCTTCATGTAGCGGCCGATGATGTTGTCGCCTAACTGGAGCGGGATGACCTGTTTGTAAGCGAATACGTTCTCGATGACAACGATAGAACCGTATCCCTTCTCGTTGGCATTCTCGTCAAGTTTTTCCTCCTTGCGAGTTTCGCGGAGCTTGGAAACTCCCATTCGGATGCCAAACTGCTTATTGCAATTAGGACAAACGAAAACGAGACTCTGACCTGCCTGATACTTGGTCTCATCGAAGGTGATAAAATTATCGCATTTAGGACAACGTACTCTTTTCATATTCTTTTTCTTACTTTTCTGTCTTTATTATAATAATGTGTTGTAGAAGTTTCCGATACTCCTTGCTATTTGTTCTAGCTATAAGCTATAAACTCTTAACTATCAACTATTCTTTCACTTTCGTAATCCAGCCGTCAGTAAAAGCATCATAGTTGTGTAAACGGTTGAGAGCAGTATAAGCTTCGCCCTCGGTAGAGTATGTTCCGTATATAACTTTTACATTATTATCCGTAATTAACACCCTAGCTTCCTTGAATCCCTTGTTTTGGAGAAGTTCAGCATAGCTCGCAGCATTGCGCTTGGTAACACGACTTGCCAAAACGATGCTATAGTAAGAAGAAGCTGTTTGCAATTCGTTGTCCTGAGTCATGTTGACAGACTTGGCAGGAATGCTCTCTTCTGCCTGTGATTCTGTACTAAGAACCAGTTCTTGAGGTTGCGCAACCTTATTAATCTCCTTAGGCATGATGCGGTTCAGCATGCCTGTGTCGATTTGGCTCTTCTGAACGGTTGGGGTTCCCAATGGAGAAGAGTAGGTGAAGAATGCAATGAGAGCGATGCAGGCTGCTGCAATACTGCGCAACCAGCTCTTCTTGATGCTGATGAATTCGGCATTTGATTCTTCTTCTTCGTTAACGAACACAGAATTGTTGACAGAGAGTCCACTCTCCATCTTCTGGTTACTATCCTGATTCTTGACTTTGCTTTCTGTACGATTGTTTTCTACTGTCTTTGCTGGCATTTCAATGATTGAAGCAGCAGAATCTTCTGTCTTCTGAACCTCTTCTGCAGAAATCTGCGCGAGTGGGAGCATGTTTAAGCCACCCAAACCATACAACTCAGGGGTAAGAATGCCCGCCTCGCATGGTTCGAAGGTATAATTTCCGTCTTCGTTCAATATGATGGTGCCAATATCATTCAGTTCAAATTTTCCTGAATTCTCCAGAGTCTGACGCATCTCTGTCACTTCATCAGCAATGCGGTTCAAAGCTTCCGGATAGCTGATGTCGTATGCTTCAACATACGAAATTGCAAGGAGAGAATCGTTCATCTGGAGCTGTGGGTTAAAGCCAATAGTTCTCAGCGGTGGCAGAAACATGCTGTCTCTGCCATCGTAACGCGCATCTACATGATGAGCCATGAAGCCACCAAATCCTGGGACAATCACGCAATCGTTGCTCAAAAGTAGGATCTCTATATGTCTTTCTAGTCTATTCACGTTTGCAAAGGTAGTGATTTTTTCGGAAATGACCAACAGAAAATAGAGAAAATTTTCGATGAAATCATAAAAAGTCTAATTTGTTTTGTCGTTTCGGGAAAAAGTATTACCTTTGTGCCTAAAATAAATAAGGTATAAATCAATGAAATATACAGAGACAGAAATTGAAGGAGTCTGGCTGATAGAACCTCGGGTATTTGAAGATGCTCGCGGCTATTTCTTTGAAGCATGGAAGCAGGCTGACTTTGATGCTCACGTTGGAGGGCATGTGGAGTTTGTGCAAGACAATGAATCGATGTCGGCTCGTGGTGTGCTCAGAGGTTTGCACTATCAGAAAGGTGAATTCTCGCAGGCTAAGTTGGTGCGTGTCATCAAAGGCCGCGTGCTGGATGTAGCTGTTGACTTGAGAAAGGGCAGTAAGACTTTCGGTAAATATGTAATGGTTGAACTGAGTGGAGAGAACAAACGACAGTTTTTCATTCCTCGCGGTTTTGCCCATGGTTTTCTGGTACTGAGTGACGAAGCCATCTTTACTTATAAAGTAGATAATGTTTATGCTCCTGATTACGAAGCCAGTATTCATTGGGATGATCCTACTATCGGAATAAAATGGCCTATTGAAGGAGTTGAGGTGCTTACGTCAGAAAAAGACAGAACCAAAGCAAAGTCTTTCGAAGAGGCTGATTATTTCGAGTAGAATTGGTATCAGCTTTTACCGATTAATTTATTTAAAGAACTCATCATGAAAAAGATAGTTAATTTATGGCTGCTCAGTTGTATCTTGACTCTTGTTGCTTGTGGGCAGAAGGCCGAAAAGCAACAGGAAGTGAAGGAAGATACTGCGGCTAAGAAGATGTTGCAAGGCATTTGGCTGAACGATGACGATGAGGATGATGTGGCGTTCCGCGTAAAAGGCGATACGATTTATTATCCTGATTCAACCAGTCAGCCTGTCTACTTCTATATTGCTGGCGATACGCTTGTAATGAAGGGTGCTAATATTGCAAAATATCCGATCGTAAAACAGGCTGAGCATATTTTCCAGTTTAAAGTGCAGAATGGGGATGTGGTTAAGCTGGTGAAGACGGAAGATAAGTCTTATTTGCAGCAGTTCATCCACAACCATGCTTCCGTGGCGCTGAATCAGAATACGCTGATTAAACGTGATACGGTGGTTGTAAGGGGCGATGAGAAATATCATCTCTACGTACAGGTTAACCCAACAAGTTATAAGGTCTACAAGAGTTCTTATAATGATGATGGTGTTGAGGTAGACAATGTTTATTATGATAATATTGTGAACTTGCATGTTTATCATGGTGCCAACTGTCTGTTCTCTCGTGATTTTCATAAGAAGGATTTCGATAAGCAGGTTCCTGCTTCTTTCTTGGACCAGTCTATATTGAGCGACATCGTATTCAATAAGATAGATGAATCTGGCATTCATTATCTTGCTGTTCTGGCAATGCCTGACAGCAGTTTGAGTTATCAGGTTGAGGTTATCATTTCCTTTGAAGGAAAAATGAGAATGCGGGTTAAGAGCTAAAAAAAAATTAAAAAGTCGCCCTGAAAGGGAAAGCATTGGATGTAAGATGCTTTTGTCCTTTCAGGGCGATTCTATTTTTTATGTACTTATCCTGGAGGGATAGCTTGGTGGCTCAACTTTTAATTGAAGAATCCCAGCAAAGCTCCGGCTGCAACGGCAGAACCGATGACTCCCGCAACGTTTGGTCCCATGGCGTGCATGAGAAGGAAGTTGTGGCGGTCGTATTCCAGACCTAGGTTGTTGGAGATGCGTGCACTCATTGGTACGGCACTCACTCCGGCGTTTCCGATAAGTGGGTTCAGTTTCTTGCCTTTTGGCAAGAAGAGATTCATCAGCTTGACGAATAAGATTCCGCTTGCCGATGCGATGATGAAAGCAAGAGCACCGAGAGCAAAGATTTTGATGGTGTTTAATGTCAGAAACTCTGAAGCCTGGGTAGAACAGCCTACGGTCAGGCCGAGGAGGATAACGACAATATCATTCAAGCTGCTGCTTGCTGTCTTGGCGAGTCGGGTTGTCTTTCCACTCTCTTTCAGAAGATTTCCGAAGAACAGCATTCCTAATAATGGCAAACCGGACGGAACGATGAAGGTGGTGAGAAGCAGACCGATGATAGGGAAGAGAATCTTTTCTGTCTGTGAAACCTGACGTGCCGGTTTCATCTTGATGACGCGCTCTTTCTTGGTTGTAAGCAGTCGCATCAAAGGTGGCTGGATTACAGGCACCAGTGCCATGTAAGAGTAGGCGCAAACCGCAATGGCTCCCATGAGGTTCGGACTCAGCTTGCTGCTCAGGAAGATGGCGGTTGGTCCGTCTGCTCCTCCGATAATGGCAATGCCAGCTGCCTGGTTAGGTTCGAATCCCAGAGCCAGTGCAATCATGTAGGCGCCGAAGATTCCAAATTGGGCTGCGGCTCCAATCAGGATGAGCTTCGGGTTGGAAATGAGCGCAGAGAAGTCGGTCATGGCTCCAATGCCCAGGAATACGAGTGGCGGGTACCAGCCCTGTTTCACTCCCTGGTAGAAGATGTTCAGAACGGAGTTGTCTTCGTATAAACCTATTTCGAGGCCTGCATCGGCACGGAATGGAATGTTGCCAAGAATGATTCCCAATCCGATAGGAACCAGGAGCAGCGGCTCAAAATCTTTCTTGATGGCGAGCCAGATAAAAAGTGCTCCCACCAGAATCATGATGAGGTTTCCTGCCGAGGCGTTGGCAAAGCCCGTAAAGGTAAGAAACTCATTGAAGTTTTGTATGATGAAATCCATAATTTACTTTGAACTTTGAAAGTTGAACATTGAACTTTATGATTAGTCTTTTGATTGGAAGAGTAATCATTAGCTTTTGTCTAAACAGCTTATTACGCGATTGTAGCAAGCGTGTCTCCTTCCATTACTGCGTCTCCCTTGTTCACGTTGATGCTGGTAATGGTTCCCGAAGTTTCTGCATCGATGTTGTTCTGCATCTTCATGGCTTCGAGAACGACAACAGTATCGCCTGTGTTCACCTTGTCACCGACTTTCACCTTGATTTCGTTGATAGTGCCAGGCAGAGGGGCAACAACTGGTTTGCCAGAGGCAGCGGCTGCCGCTGGTTTGGTGGTTGTTGCGGAACTTGCGTTTGTTGCAGAAGAAGAACTGTTGAATTCTTCACTCTTCACTCTTCGCTCTTCACTTAACTTCACTTTCTGCTTACTGCTCTTAACCGGCTGTTTCATTTCCACTTCGAATGGAATTCCATTCACGGTTACATTGGCGATATTGCCTTCAATATCCTGTATTTCAACGACGTAATCTACGCCTTTAACCTTATATTCGTACTTTGCCATAGTTTCTATATTTTAACGTTGTTATTGTTGTTGTTGAATTTCGGAGCATTCCATCTAGTCTGTTTTGGCTTGATGGTGATAATGCCGGATTCTACATCATGAACATCTTCCAGGTATTCCTGTAGTGCAAGAGAGATGACTGCCATGTAAATCTCCTTATCAATACCCTTGGTTTCTAAACCATCTTTCAGAATCACGTTGGTCTTATGACTGAGGTCTTGAGTAACCTCGATGGTCTTCTTTCCTGTCTTATATAATAAGGTGGCGTGCTTCTCAGTAGCACGGGCGATGCGCTGTTTGTGTTTCATGTAGGCTCCGAAAACCCAGAACACGATGAAGAGGAGAGCAAGGCAGGCAAATACGATTCCCATTGAAAGTACGGCGATTCCTATTCCGTATGGGTCGCTTTTCTTCAATTGCTGGGCTTTACTCAAACCTGTGTTTTGAGGCAGATAGCCTGGAGTTACTGATCCGGCAATGGCTTTCTCCCATGTCTTGAAGTCCTTACTCAGTTCAAAACTCTCATCGGCAGCCAACACTGGCACGCTTACGGAGTCTATCAGGTCAACGGCATTTCCGTCATAGAGTGCTATCCAGTTGGGCATCTTTTCCTGTAGAATAAGATTGAGATGAAAAGGTCCCGAGTTGGAAGAATTCTTTGCCTTCCAATGTTGTCGGTTCCTGCCATCCTGGTACCAGGAACTGCTGTCGAAGATAACGATGCTCTTCTTGCCTCCCAGTGTGGTTCGTGGTTCATTGTTAGGCAATGGACACATCAGCTGTCGGCGAGCTTCAGGCGACATTTTCTTGTCGAGAACCCTTCGGTCGGTGGTTAGGAACATACCACGCACATTATACGTGGTAAAGGAGGAATTGCTCAATTCCACCCATGGTTTGTGCTGCCCGTACTCATCTACAAGATTGGTACGGTTGTCGGTCATCACCTCCGTAATACGGATACTTTTGGCTCCTTGACTCCAAGCGGGCAAGGACGTGATGACTAGCATGGTTATCAGAAATCCCAATTTCTTCATACGCTTACTAACGTTTATAGGGTTATTGTTTCATATTTCGAAAAAATCTGCATCATATAGGAACGATAGCTGTTCCTAGAAGATTCATTAGGTTTGTTTCTTGTGCTCAAAGGTACGAAGAATTTCTGAAAGGACAACAAAAAAGGTGCACAAATTTTTGTCTTTGTGCACCTCTTTTATAATTTATAACTATTTCCAGTTGTTTTGTTAACTTTTGTAAGTCTTACGCTCCGCAGAAGAACAGCACCACTATCTGGGCTGTAAAGATACGGAGGAACATGCTCAATGGATAAACCGTAGAGTATCCTACAGCTGGAGCCTCTTTAGAGCAAGAAGCATTTGCATAAGCCAATGCAGGAGGGTCTGTGTAAGTACCGGCGAGCATACCCATGATGGTGAAGTAGTTGAACTTAAACTTCAGGCGGGCAATTGTACCGATGATGAGGATAGGAATAACGGTGATGAGAAAACCGCATCCCACATATTTCAAACCGTCACCCTGTACTACTGTGTCCCAGAATCCGGCTCCAGCCTTGATTCCCACACTCGCCAGGAAGAGTACAAGTCCTATTTCTCGCAGCATCATATTAGCCGAAGTCGTCGTATAAGTTACCAGCTTCATGCGATAGCCGAAACGGCCGATGAGGATGGCGATGATAAGCGGACCTCCGGCAATACCCAACTTCAAAGGCACCGGCATTCCCGGAATGGCAAATGGGAGAGAACCGAAGATAATACCTACCATAATGCCTACGAAGATAGTGGCAATGTTAGGCGCATCGAGGCGCTTTACAGAGTTACCCATGATTTCAGCCACACGGTTTACATTCTCTTCAGGACCTACAACCAGAATCTTATCACCTACGTGGAAGTGGTGGTTTCTGCCTGCAAAAATGTCCATTCCCTGACGGGAAATACGGGTTACGTTAACGCCGTATACGCTGGAGAAGTGCATCTTACCCAAGGTCTTACCGTTCATTTCCGGACGGGTAACGATGATACGGCGAGAAACAAAGTGCTGTACTTCATCCTTCTCGCGGTCCCATTCAGCTTCAACCTCTGGTCCGATAAAAGCCTTGATGGCTTCAGCATCAGCCTCTGCACATACAACGAGCAATTCGTCTCCAACCTCAAACTTAGTCTTGCTGTTAGGAATGCTCACCTCGCCATTGTGGAGCAGTCGTGAACATACAATGTCACGGTTCAAGAACTCAGAAACTTCTCTCAGCGTTCTGCCTGTAATATAAGCATTCTCCACGCGCAAGTGCATGTTATGGGCCTTAGCGTGTGGGTTGGCAGCATCTTCTTCGTTAAGCTGTTCTTCCTCATCAGCAGTATTAATCTTACAGATGTACTTGATAAGGATAGTAGCACCAATAATGCCCACTACACCAAGAGGATAAGCACAAGCATAACCGTTGGCAATACTTGGAGCACCATTAGGGAAGACGCTGAGCAAAGCCTCGTTGGCAGCACCAAGACCCGGAGTATTGGTAACCGCACCATAGAGTGTACCTATCATCATAGGCAGGTTGTTAGGGTTGCTCGTATCAAAGAAGAGATAATAGCAACCAAACATCACGAGGATGTTGAGCAAAATAGCGCTAGCCGAAAGCATGTTGAGCGTAACACCACCTTTCTTGAAACTCTCGAAGAAACCAGGTCCTACCTGGAGACCAATCATGAAGACGAAGAGAATCAATCCGAAGTCTTGCACGAATGTGAGAATTTCCTTTGGACCGGTGAAGCCAACGTGGCCAGCCAAAATACCTGCGAAGAGTACGAAGGTGACACCTAATGAAATGCCGCCAATCTTTATCTTTCCGAGGTAAACACCAATAGCTATCACGATAGCGTAGAGTAGGGCGATGTGAGCCACCGACTCGGTATTGGTGAAGAGATTAACAATCCAATCCATGTATTCGTTTTAAAATCAGAAAATTATATTCCTGTAGTTTACCAAATTATTTTAGAATTTATGTTTTCTGTTGCTTGTTTTAAATGAAAGATACAGTTCTGTTTATAGAGAGAATCTGTAGATTATTAGGGATTCAATTAAAACTGAAAATTGGAGGACATCACATAGGATGCCCTCCAACCTATTTTTTCTTGTAAAAAATCAAGCCCTTTTTGCAAATGGTTTTCTTTTTGACATGAGATTACTTCTCGATAGCTGCTACACCTGGCAATACCTTACCCTCGATAGCCTCGAGGAGAGCACCACCTCCTGTAGAGATGTAAGATACCTGATCAGCCAAACCGAACTTGTTGATACAAGCTACAGAGTCACCACCACCGATGAGTGAGAATGCACCTTCCTTAGTAGCCTCAGCGATTGCGTCAGCAATAGCCTTAGAACCACCAGCGAAGTTGTCGAACTCGAATACACCTGCAGGACCGTTCCAGAGGATAGTCTTGGCACCCTTGATGGCAGCTGCGAAAGCCTTGCGAGTCTCAGGACCTGCGTCCATACCCTCCCAACCGTCAGGAATGTTGTTAGATGGGCAAACCTGAGTGTTGCAGTCGTTCTTGAAGTCGTCACCGCAGATAGAGTCTGTGCCGAGTACGAGGTTTACACCGTTCTCCTTAGCCTTCTTGATTACGTCGAGAGCAACGTCGAGCTTGTCATCCTCGCAGATAGACATACCAATCTTGCCACCGAGAGCCTTAGAGAATGTATAAGTCATACCACCGCAGAGAATCAGGTTGTCAACCTTAGTCAACAGGTTCTCGATGATACCGATCTTAGTAGAAACCTTAGAACCACCCATGATAGCTGTGAATGGGCGCTTGATGTTGCCGAGAACTGCGTCAACAGCCTTAACTTCCTTCTCCATCAAGAAACCGAGCATCTTGTGATCCTTGTCGAAAGAATCAGCGATGACAGCTGTAGAAGCGTGCTTGCGGTGAGCTGTACCGAATGCGTCCATTACATATACGTCAGCGTAAGAAGCCAACTTAGCAGCGAACTTCTTCTGACGCTCCTTCATCTCAGCCTTAGCAGCATCGAATTCAGGAGTACCCTTCTCAACGCCAACTGGCTTGCCTTCCTCTTCTGGATAGAAGCGGAGGTTCTCGAGCAAGAGAGCCTCACCTGGCTTCAAGGCAGCAGCCTCAGCATCAGCGTTACCGCAATCCTTAGCGAACTTAACGTCTACGCCGAGAGCGTCTGATACGTTCTTAACAATCTGAGAGAGAGAAAGCTCTGGTTTAACCTTGCCCTTTGGCTTACCCATGTGGCTCATCATGATGAGCGCACCGCCGTCTGCAAGTACCTTCTTCAATGTAGGAAGGGCACCGCGGATACGAGTGTCGTCTGTTACATTACCATTTTCATCCAATGGCACGTTGAAGTCAACGCGCACGATTGCCTTGTGACCGGCAAAGTTAAAATCTTCAATTTTCATTTTACCTAAATTTTATTTTAGTTTATGTACTAATTTATTGTTCTAAACCTTTCTGCTGGTTTCAAAAACCGAAGGCAAAGATACAAATTATATTTGAATCAGCAAAATATAGTAGCGGTTTTTATGATTTTTAGTAGATGAAATCGTCTGTTTGCTATATCGGGTTTGCAAAATTCGTGTTTTGCGCTTCCTTCTGCCTGATTTGTTAAACAAAATGGAGAGAAATGAAATATATTCTTAACAAATTACTTTTTTTTTGGATTTTTCGATAATAAATAGTACCTTTGTGCGCAGTTAAAACGTTATTACATATAAATGAGATAAAATGGCGAAAGATAAAATTGCTTTTGTGTGCAGCAATTGCGGACAGGAAAGTGCCAAATGGATGGGCAAATGTCCTAGCTGCGGACAATGGAATACATTTAAGGAAATTCGTATTGCTGCTGATTCCGGATCGCAGGCTGCGAAGAATGCCGGAATGACCATGCGTCATGGTGGGGCTGCCACGATGTTTGGCGGGCAGCACAGCGAGCATGACGCTGCGCCGATGAAGCTTCGCGATATTTCTGCGATTGATGAACCGCGCATCGATATGAGGGACGAAGAGCTGAACCGTGTGCTGGGTGGTGGAATGGTCCCTGGCAGCATTACGCTCCTGGGCGGTGAACCGGGAATCGGTAAGAGTACGCTCACCTTGCAGACTATTCTGAACATGACTGACCGCCGCATCCTGTATGTGAGCGGAGAGGAGAGTGCCCATCAGATTAAACTCCGTGCCGACCGGTTGGCTAAAGGACAGGCGATGCTCAGAGAGGGTTCATCTGCGGACACTCTGAAAACGGCTTCTCTTTCATCAGAAGGAGCCTTTGATCATATTACGGTTCTCTGCGAAACGCAGTTGGAGAAAATCTTCAGCCATATTCAGGAAGTGGCTCCTCAGCTGATAGTTATAGATTCTATCCAAACTATTGCTACGGAAGAAGTAGACAGTTCGCCGGGTTCTGTTTCCCAAGTTCGTGAGTGTGCAGCCTCCCTGCTCCGATTTGCCAAGACGAGTGGCATTCCGGTTATTCTGATAGGACATATTAATAAGGAGGGAACGCTTGCCGGACCAAAGATTCTGGAGCACATCGTAGATACGGTGATTCAGTTTGAGGGCGACCAGCATTACATGTACCGCATCTTGAGAAGCATCAAAAACCGATTCGGAAGTACTTCTGAGTTGGGAATCTACGAGATGATGCAAGGCGGACTCCGACAGGTGAGCAATCCTTCAGAGTTGCTGCTTACTGAAGATCATGACGGGCTTTCGGGTGTTGCCATCAGCGCAGCCATCGAGGGTGTCCGTCCGTTCCTGGTAGAGACGCAGGCTTTGGTTTCAACAGCTGCCTATGGAACTCCGCAACGTTCGGCAACTGGTTTTGACCAGCGCCGTTTGAACATGCTCCTGGCGGTTCTAGAGAAACGTGTGGGGTTCAAGCTGATGCAGAAGGACGTGTTCCTGAATATTGCCGGAGGATTGAGAGTAACCGATCCTGCCATGGACTTGAGTGTATTGGCAGCCGTATTGAGCAGCAATGTTGACACGCCTATCGAGCAAGGTTGGTGCATGGCAGGCGAGGTAGGTCTGAGCGGTGAAGTCCGTCCGGTGAGCCGCATCGAGCAGCGTATTGCTGAGGCTGAAAAACTGGGATTCCAGCACATCATCATTCCGAAGTACAACAATCATGGTTTCGACCATAAGAAATATAAGATAGAAATTCATCCCGTAAGGAAGGTGGAAGAAGCATTCCACTGCCTGTTCGGGTGAAGTAAAAAGTAATCATACAGTTCAAATTTCAAAATAAAATGAAGGATTCAGTAATCATTGTGAGCGGCGGCATGGATAGCATCACGCTGCTCTACGACAAGAAAGACGAGATTGCACTCGGCATTAGTTTTAACTATGGAAGTAATCATAACGAGCGTGAAATTCCTTTCGCCAAGATGCATTGTGAGCGTTTGGGAATCAAGCATATTACGATTGATTTGGGTTTCATGCATCAGTATTTCAAGAGTTCTCTTCTTGAAGGTGCTGATGCAATTCCTGAGGGTCATTATGCTGATGATAATATGAAGAGTACGGTGGTTCCTTTCCGTAATGGAATCATGCTGAGCATTGCCATCGGCATTGCTGAGAGTAATAATCTGAAGAAAGTTTTCATCGCTAACCATGGTGGCGATCATACGATTTACCCAGACTGCCGTCCGGAGTTTATCAAGGCGATAGATGAGGCTGCCGAAGCAGGAACGTTCGTCGATGTGCGCGTGGTGGCTCCTTATACGAATATTACCAAAGGGCAGATTGCGGAGATAGGTAAGAAGTTGGACATTGACTATGCTGAAACCTGGAGCTGCTATAAGGGCGGTGAGAAGCATTGTGGCAAATGCGGAACCTGCGTAGAGCGCAAGGAGGCTTTGGCCGAGGCGGGTATTGAGGATACTACTGAGTATGAAGAATAAGGATGACGACGAACCAGGCGTTCTTCGCTCCCTATATATAATAAGGTGTAATCAGAATAAATATAATAAAAGAAAAATGAAAACAGCGATTTTATCTGCGGCTCTGATGCTTGCATCAACCGTTGCGATGGCTCAGAAGAGCAACTTCCAGTTGAAGGTGGATTTGAAGAATTTCAATTCCGATTCTGTACTTGTTTACAAGGGCAGAAATGTTAAGATGGACACGGTTTTGGTGAAGAATGGCAAGTTTACCTATTCTGCAAACCTTGATAAGGCTGCCGGATACGTTTTCCTCTCACCTGAAGCTTATCGTGGTGCAGGTCAGTTTATGTTCAACCTGCCTTGTGTTCCTGGCGAGAAGGCTGAAGTTAAGGGCGATGCAAAGACCCGCTTTGATATTTCAGGTTCTAAGTTCTATCAGCAGTATCATGAAGTAGATGTTCTGCTGGAGAATGCTAATAAGGAGTTGAGAGATTACGAAGCTTCCCTGAACCAGAGAATCAAGAATGGTGAGACCCAGCAGACCATCATGGCAGAATATGAGCAGAAGGCTCCTGCCCTGCAAAAGGCAAAGGACGATAAGATTTTCGATTTCGTAAAACAGCATCCTGATTATGAGGCTTGTGCTACTATCTTTGAGCAGTTCGATGATGTCAGCAAGATGGAGAAACTGCTGGGCTTGCTCTCTGAAAATGTGAAGAACGGCAGAATGAAGGCTTTCTACCAGCCAATGATTGATATGGCTAAGAAGCGTGCTGAGGCTGAGGAGAAGGCTAAGAAGGTGCAGGCTGCCGGTGTTGAGGCTCCTGACTTCACGCTGAAGGATATTAAGGGAAATGATTTCAAGCTTTCCAGCCTTCGCGGCAAGATTGTAGTTCTCGACTTCTGGGGTTCATGGTGCGGATGGTGCATCAAGGGAATGCCTAAGATGAAGGAGTATTACGAGAAGTACAAGGGTAAGTTTGAAATTCTTGGTGTAGATTGTAATGATACAGAGGCTAAGTGGAAGGCTGCTGTTGAGAAGCACCAGTTGCCATGGATTCATGTTTACAATCCGAAGGACAGCAAGGTTCTCAGCGATTACGCTGTTCAGGGTTTCCCTACAAAGATTGTGATTGATGCTAACGGTAAGATTATCAAGACCATCGTTGGTGAGGATCCTGCTTTCTACACTTTGCTTGATGAAGTGTTGGGCAAGTAATGTTAACATAAAACAATGTCGCCCTGTAAGTGCAAAATTACATTTGCTCTTACAGGGCGATTTTTTGTTTTGTATTTTTTATTTCTTTTTCTTCTTCAATTCCAGTTTTGGAATCTTGATTTTCTGTCCGGCCTTTACGGTGCTTGTACCATTCAGGGCTTCTACGTAGCATTCCATGCCGGAACCTAAATAGCGGGTGCTGATCTGTTCGAGGGTCTGACCGGCGCCAACCGTAACGGTCTGGGCAACTCCTATGATTCGGTAAGCTCCAGTGCGTACGCGAGCATCCTTATCATACTGGGATGATGCTATTTTCGAAGTAGCCTTTTCTTCGTCTTTATCTTTAGTCTTTTCTTTCGCTTCAGCCTTAGCTTTTGCTTCAGTCTGCTTAGCTTTTTCTGCGTTAGCACTTTCCTCATCCGATTTTTCTGCCAGTTTTATTGCTTCTGCAGTTTTAGCCATACGGATGCTGTCTTCCATCGCTTTCTGGCGGAGTTTCTGTTCCTGAGAGAGTGGGGCGGCAGCTGGTTTGGCTGGGACTTTCTTGGCTGGAGCCTGATGATACTGGTTTAGCTGCATGGCTAGATGATCGCGCTGGGCAGTCATCTGACCATAGTTGAAGGCAAACCATCCCATTCCGCCAATCAAAGCTACTACGATGAGACAGACTGCAACGACCAGATAGCGAGGAATAACAATATGATGAGAATTGGAAGATTCTTCTTCCTCCTCTTCTTCTTCAGATTCATCTGATGCAGGTACTGCAGGTTCAACAACTGCTTTCAGGGCTTGCTGTTGCTGGGCTAATTTAAGCTTCTCCTGCTCCAGTCTTTCCTGCTCCAGTCTTTCCTGTTCCAGTCTTTCTTGCTCTTGCTTTTCTTTTTCAAGCTTTTCTTTCTGTATTCTTTCCTGCTCCAGTTGGGCTTGTTTTAATCTTTCCAGTTTGGCTTGTTCAATAGCAATTTGCTTTGCCAGTTCGTCTTCGGCTTCTTTTTCCTTTTCTTTTTCCTTTTCAGATCCGATTACGACAACCTCCGGATTTGGAGTTGCAGTTTTTTCTTCGTCCAGAAAATCGATTACTTGTGCAGGAGCATCTTCTGTCTGTTCTTCTCCAAACTTCTCATCTATTTCATCGAAATCTACGCCGTCATTTACCACCACCGTTTCAAATTGGGCGAATGGCTTGTTCACGATTTCTTTCAGGATGTTGTCAGGCGTGAAGGTGAGTTTGTCTCTGCCTTCAATGGTGAAGCGCTCGCCCGTGTTCACATTGATGCTTTCACGGTCTTTCGTGGCCTGTACCTTAAAGGTACCCAGCCATTTTATCTTCACCTGCTTGTCGGCATCGAGTCCCTGGTTGCACACATCAAACATCTTCCGGATGAAGAGTTCTGCTTCCACCTGGCTCAGCCCGCTCTTATCTGCAAGCAGTTTTCCGAGTGTATTTAAACTGAATTTGCTCATTGCTCATCCCCTCCATTCTTTAGTTTTTCCTTGACCGAAGCAACCGGTCGGAAACCCAATACCAACTTAGGCGGCACCAGCTGGCGCTTCTTGGTAGTAGGATTAACCACCACTCGCTCCATGCGCTTCTTCACTTCGAAGGTGCCAAAATTGGGGATAGAGACAGCTTCTCCATCCTCAAACTCGGCAATCATAGCGTCTATCGCCTTGCGCACCAACTTTTGGGTGTCTTCCTGCGAATAGCCGGTTTGCTGAGCCAGTTCAGCGATGTATTCCTTATTGTTCATATTTATTTAATATGTAGTCAAAATTTCTAAAACTCCAGGCTATGGGGGAGAGAATGATTATTTCACCACCTTGCCATAGAGGTCAAATTCCTCGCTTGCAGTAATTTCTACCTGATAGAAACACCCCACGCGCAGACGCTTCTCATCGGCACGGATCAGAACCTCAGGGTCTACTTCCGGAGAGCAGAACTCTGTTCGTCCGATGTAGTAATCGCCTTCCTTGCGGTCGATGATAACGGTCATGGTTTTGCCCACCTTATCAGCCTCAATCTCAGAGCTGATGTCTTGCTGCAGAATCATCAGTTCGTCCAGCCGGCGCTGCTTTACCTCGGCAGGCACGTTGTCTTCGTAGTGGGTGGCGCTGTAGGTTCCTTCTTCCTCAGAGTAGGCAAAAGCGCCCATGCGCTCAAATCTCTGTTCGCGTACGAAGTCGAGGAGCTCGTGGAAATCCTCATCTGTCTCGCCTGGGAAACCAACCATCAGCGTAGTGCGGATGTGAATGCCTGGCACGCGTTCGCGGATGGCCTTCAGCAGATTGATGGTTTCCTGCTTCGTTACGTGGCGGTGCATGCTGGTGAGCATGTGGTCGCTGATGTGCTGGAGGGCAATGTCGAGATATTTGCATACGTTTGGCTTCTCGCGCATCACGTCCAGAAGATCCATCGGGAACTGGTTTGGATAAGCGTAATGCAGGCGAATCCATTTCACGCCCGGAATATCAGCCATCTCGCTGATGAGTTCGGTAATATGATGCTTGCCGTCAATATCTACGCCGTAGTAGGTGAGTTCCTGAGCGATAATCTGAAACTCCTTCACGCCTTCTGCCACCAGTTCGCGCACCTCCTGCAGAATCTCTTCCTTCGGACGGGAAACGTGCTTGCCGGTGATGATAGGAATGGCGCAGTAGGCACAGTGGCGGTTGCAGCCCTCAGCTATCTTGATGTAGGCATAATGGCGCGGAGTGGTGAGATGACGCTGGCCGTTGCAGGATGAAACTTCCGCCTTGCCGAGTTCCTGCAGGAGCTGCTTGTAGTTGAATTTGCCGTAGAACTTATCCACTTCGGGCATTTCTTCTTCCAGTTCCTTCTGGTAGCGCTGCGAGAGGCAGCCCATTACGTAGAGCTTTCTGAGTCGGCCTTCTTCCTTAGCCTGGATAAACTCCAGGATGGTGTCGATGCTTTCCTGCTTTGCATCCTCGATGAATCCGCACGTATTGATGACGGCTATCTCGCCCTGAGGGCGCTTGGAATCGTGAACGCAATGGTAGCCGTTTGCCTCAAACTGCTTCATCAGTAACTCGCTGTCTACGAGATTCTTCGAGCAGCCCAGGGTAATAATATCTATCTGATTTTTCTTCATTTTCTAATTTTTAAAGAGCGAGTCTACGAATTCTGTCTTGTTGAAGAGCTGCAGATCTTCCATACCTTCGCCCAGTCCGATGTATTTTACAGGCACCTTGAGCTGGTCGCTGATGCCGATGACAACGCCGCCCTTAGCGGTTCCGTCGAGCTTGGTGATGGCAAGCGAAGAGATGTTGGTTACGGCAGAGAACTGCTTAGCCTGTTCGAATGCATTCTGTCCGGTACTTCCGTCGAGCACGAGCATTACCTCGTCTGGTGCTTCAGGCATTACCTTCTTCATCACTTCCTTTATTTTCTTGAGCTCATTCATCAGGTTCACCTTGTTGTGCAGTCGGCCTGCCGTATCGATGAGCACCACGTCGGCGCCGTTTGCCTTGGCGCTCTGCAGGGTGTCGAACGCTACGCTTGCCGGGTCGCTTCCCATCTGCTGTTTCACTACAGGCACACCCACGCGCTCGCCCCAGATGCAAATCTGCTCTACGGCAGCGGCACGGAAGGTGTCGGCAGCTCCCAGAACAACCTTCTTGCCAGCCTTCTTAAACTGGTAAGCCAGCTTGCCGATGGTGGTTGTCTTGCCCACGCCGTTTACGCCTACTACGAGGATAACGTAAGGCTTATGGTCGGCAGGAAGTTCCCAGTCTGCCAGGTCATCGCTGTGATTCTCGGAGAGGAGAATGGCGATTTCCTCGCGCAGAATGCGGTTGAGCTCGCTGGTTGAAACATATTTATCGCGGGCCACACGTTCTTCGATGCGGCGGATAATCTTGACCGTGGTTTCTACACCTACGTCTGAAGTGATGAGTACCTCTTCGAGATCGTCGAGCACATCATCATCGACGGTAGACTTTCCGGCAACGGCGCGCGCCAGTTTGCCAAACACACTCTCCTTGGTTTTTTCAAGTCCCTTATCGAGAGTTTCCTTCTTTTTGTTGCTGAATAATCCGAATAATCCCATAATCTTGTTTTTTATCTTCTGCAAAGATACTCATTTTTTTTTATTTTATGGCTTTTTCACTTGCTTTTTCGCCCTTTTCAAGAAAAAAAGTAAAGATTTAGAGGGTTTTATGTCATGACAGAAGGTTTTTTACCGATAATGTGGGTTAATAAGGTTTAATAAATTAATGTTGTCTGCTACAAAAACAATTCGCCCTGCAAGAAGACAGAAGCGATTCTGCTTCTGGACCCCTGCAGGGCGTTCTGTTTATTTCTTCATCATTTCCTTTACGGCTCTTTCGAGCTGGGTATCATGGCCATTGATGAAATCTTCCGGACTGTTGTAAACCTCGATGTCTGGGTTCAGCTGGGTGTTCTCGCCGAACACGCCACGCATGTCGCGGCAGCCTACCTGAGGAATACCGAATACTAGCGTGTTGTCCATCAGCGTTTCCCACCATACGGCTGTCATGGTTCCTGCTACAGGAGCACCGATCAGCTTACCGATTCCGAGTTCCTTGTAAACCCATGGGAAACCGTGACCGTTGCTGTAATCGTTCTCGCAGATCATGACGCAAGATGGCTTCACCCATTTGTTGAATGGATCGCGGCCAACTACCTTACCGTGAGGTACAAACTCCTGATACTGCTTGCCGTTGAGCAGGGTGCAGAGATCATCGTGCAACCAGCCGCCACCATTATGGCGCTCGTCTACGATTACAGCGTCTCTGTTTCGGTTCTTGTCGCTCAGCAGTTCGCTGTAAACGGTGCGGAAACTCTCCGAATCCATCGCCTTAACGTGAACATAAGCGATGCGTCCGCCCGAAATACTGTCAACGAAAGCGCGGTTGCGGTCTACCCATCGCTTGTAGAGCAGGTTGTTGAGTTTGCCCTGAGAGATAGCCTTCACTGTAACCTCCATCTTCTTACCCTTGGCGTTTCTGATGCCGAGGCGTACATTCTTGCCAACCTTTCCGTCGAGCAATGGGAAGTAGTCCATTCCGGCTTTAATCTCCTCGCCGTCGATGCTCTCGATGATGCTGCCGGCTGTAACGCCCGTATTCTTCACATCGAAAGGACCACGCTTGATAATCTCCTGAATCTTCAGGCCGTCGCCCTGATACTGAGGATCGAAGAATACTCCCAGGTTGGCGGTGGTAAGCGCGCTGTTCGAAGCGTAGTAGCGGGCTCCTGTATGCGAAGCGTTCAGCTCGCCAAGCATTTCGCTCAACATCTCCTGGAAGTCGAAATTGTTGTTGATGTAAGGCAGGAACTTCTCATAGGTCTTGCGGTAACCTTCCCAGTCAACACCATGAATCTTAGGGTCGTAGAACTTGTCTTTTACCTGTCGCCATATGTGGTAGAAGAGATACTGGCGCTCCTCGGCTGGCTTATAGTTGAAGTTAGCCTCAAAGCTGATGTCCTTGGTGCTGAATCCGCTCAGATCCACCTTCTTGATGCTGCTTCCGTTGCAGATGAAGAGGTTCTTCACATCCTTGTCGGTCTGCAGGTTGCCCTGGCCTACGCCCTTCATCACGAGCTTGGTAGAGCCGTCCTTCAGGTCGTGCTGCCAGAGGTCGTAATCATCCTCGAAGGCTGCCTGGTAGTAGAGCTTGTCGCCGTCTTTAGAGAGCACAGCATCGCCCATGTGCGAAGAGTTTGCGGTGAGGCGTACGATTCTGTCGCGGCAGTTTTCGATGTCCAGCTCTAGTGGCTTCACTTTTTCCACCTCTATCTTTCCGGTCTTCTTCTGCTTTTCGTCAGCCTTCTTTTTAGCCTCTTCCTTCTTTTCGTCTTCCTTCTTCTCCTTTTCGTCCTTGTTGGCGTCAGCCAGTTCTATCTCTTCCTTACTCATGTTGAAGCGGTTGTAGGCGTCCAGGTCGAAGAACATGATGTAGGCATCGTCTTCTGCTCCCCAGCTTCCATGACTGCGGTAGCCGGCTCTGTCGCTCTGGAAGAGCATTGCCTTGCCGTCGAGCACCCATTTGCCGTTGCTGTCGCTGTAGCCGGAATTGGTCAGGTTGTGAACCTCCTTGCCGTCAGCCTTTACCAGCGCAATATCCTGGTTGTTCCAGCCGCCGTTGCCGATATAGGTAGAAAGAAGCCATTTGCTGTCAGGCGACCATTCGAAACCGATGTCTCCATCGCTGTAAGAGTAGACGTATTTGCCATCGAGCACGGTGCGGATTTCCTTCGATTTCAGATTGACGATGCGGAGTGCAGCGCGGTCTTCGAAGAAAGCCACTTCCTTGCCGTCAGGAGAGTATTGAGGATACTGCGATGTAATGCCTGTTTTCACCAGCTGCTCTTCCTCGATGTCGGTAGCGTAAGTGAAGTTCTTCTCTTTCTTGTTCTTGATCTTAGACTGGTAAATCTGCCATACGCCGTTGCGCTCGGCTGCATAGACCAGGGCTCTGCCGTCTGGCGAGAAACTCAGGTCGCGCTCCTGCTGCGGTGTGTCGGTAATGCGCTTGGTAGTGGTGTATTCTACAGAAGTTACGTATACGTCGCCATGCATCACGAAAGCTACTTCCTTGGCGTCTGGCGAAACGGAAATCTCTGTAGCTCCCCAGCTTTTAATCTGACGTACGAGGCTTGGAGCATCGTTATCTGTTGTAATGGAGATGTTCACCTTCTGAGGTTCTCCACCTTCTTTCACGGTGTAGATTTCGCCATCATATCCGTAGCAGAGTAGGTCGGCGCTGGATGCAGTGAGGAATCTTACCGGATTGCCTTTGTGGTGGGTAATCTGCTTGTCGCTTGAACTGTTGAGGCTGCGGCGGTAGATATTGAATGTGCCGTCCTGTTCGCTCAGATAGAAGAATGATTTCTCGTCTGATGTCCATACTGGCGAGCGGTCTTCGCCGGCAAAGTTAGTCTGCTTGGTAAACTTGCCGTTGCTCTTCAGCCAGATGTCGCGTGCGATAGGTGATTTCTGGTGTTTGCGCCAAGGGTCTTCGTATCCCTTTTTGTCGTGGTAGAGAATGTCGCCGTTCTTGGCGATGCTGATATTCTCCATGGTGAGGGTAGAGAAGAGTTCCGGTCTTCCGCCCTTGGTGCTTACCTTATATACTTGTGGGAATGTGTTGTCGCCGAAGATGATGCTCTGGGCTGTAGGCTGCAGACTGGCTGAGTAGAGCACATGGTCGTTGTCTGCAAAGGCAATAGGTGTTTCGCTGCCGCTGTTGGTGGTGAGTCGGGTAGGAGCACCGCCTTTTGCATCGATTACGAAGATGTCGAGACTTCCTTCGCGGTTAGACTGGAAGGCGATTTTCTTGCTGTCAGGGCTCCATACAGGATGCGAATCGAAGGCTGCATGGGTTGTGAGCTGTCGTGCTTCACCGCCGTTGACAGAAACACTGTAGAGGTCGCCTTTATAAGCGAAGGCGATGGTTGTGCCATCGGGCGAGATGGCTGGGTAGCGCATCCAGAGCGGATGATCTTCTGCGCTGGCAGAGAGTGCTGCTGAGAGCAGGGCTACTGAAAAGATTAACTTTTTCATTTGCGTATGTTTTATGTTTGAATATGCGTTATAAAAATCTCTTCTCTTTCGGGGTCAGAATGCTGTTTCTTGCTCATAACGGATGCAAAGGTAGTTATTTTTTGCGATATTTAAGCATAAAAAAAGAAAAAAGTGAGAAAAAGTTTGGTGTATTCAAAAAATATATGTACCTTTGCAGCCGCAAATAAGAAAAGTGGCTGATTGCGTTATTGGTTAGCTGGTTTGCGATTTGAAAAGTGTTGGTTCCGTAGCTCAGTTGGATTAGAGCAACAGCCTTCTAAGCTGTGGGTCTTGGGTTCGAACCCCAACGGAATCACTATAATGAGCAAAATGAAACTTATTTGTACAAAATTAGCATGGGAGAACAATGGTAGTAAGTTGCTTATTTATAGGCACTTACCTCTGGTGTTCTGTTTTGTTTTTAAATATATTTTATCGTTTATTTCTCTTTTATGTGCTATTTTCGTAAATAGCTGTTAATCAACATGTTATGAATTTGACGTATTGAGAAATCATCCATGTGTGTTACAAATGTGTTATCAAAAGCGCTAATGTGTTACCAGAATAGAGAAGTTGAAATCCTTAATGACCTTAATGACCGGAAAATGCCCCTAAACATTTATTTGTTTTTCTGATGAAACTCTTTTCTTGTCTTAGCCATAGCTTCCGTAGCCCTATCGTGGGTTTCTATCATCAGTGGACTCTTGTGATATTGCACGATTTTGACTCCGACTGAGTTGTGCCTTTTCTTTTCCTCGATGCATTGAACAATCAGGTCCGGATTTGCTGATTTAGCCGTTGGAGTCTTGTCAAAGTTCTGAATATAGGCAGCGTTGGTCAGGAAGAGAATGTCGGAACCTTCCGGTATTTCCTGCATTACCTTCACCATGAGGGTTAGCATCATGCGGAACTCAGTGGTGTGTAGGGCGCTGATTACATCACGGCTGATGATGTTGCTGTTATGCTCAATCACAACGGCAGCACCACCAGCTCGCTCTTTATGACCATAATCACATGAGCCACCTATCCAAACGTAATATGTAGATGTATCTTGTGTCATAATTATTTTATCTTCAATGTCCGCAGATATTCCTTCTGCTCGGGCGTGATTCTGTAGCTCTCGATGGCCTTTTGGATGGTCTTGTTGTGCGTCCAGGGAGCAAGACGGTGTTGCTCGATGTAGGGAATCGCCTGGTCCCATTGCTTGGCAAGGGCGGTGGCGAAGAACCAGGCTACCATCATCTTTATGTAATACTCTTCGTTCCTTACTGATGCAGGAATTTCAAGATACTCTGCCTTGAAGTCTTTATTCAGATAATGAGACATAAGTGTCTCTATTCCAAAGCGACAAGTATAGACGTGTGGTGATTTGCTCCAAGTCTTGATCTTCGCCAACAGTTCCTTCTTGTGTTTGGAAAATACCTTCGGAGACATGATGTCGCAAACCGCCCAGTTGTCCACGAATGGCAGGAATTTCTCTGTAAGACGAATGCATTCCTCGTAGTCCTTCACCTCGGAAATGAGGAGACCGTGAAGCATGTTCTCATCGTAGTATTCGTGAGGAAGCTGATGCAGGAATTCCTCGCATTCTGCCTTCTTTGTAAATTCTTTTGCGAACTTGCGGAGCACAGGCACACGAATGCCTATGAAACTTTCCATAGGCACTCCCGGTGTCAGTTTGGCCTGGAAAGCAGCATACTGCTTATCCTGCATGGCGAACAGTCTTTCTTGAAGTGAAGTCATAAATCTTATTGTTATTTTATCTTGTTATATTCCTCATCGCTCACAGCCTCCTGCCATTCGTTGGATGTGTTCTCGCCAGGTATTTCAAAGGCTAGGTGGGCAAACCAGCTGTCTTTGGCTGCACCGTGCCAATGCTTCACGTTGGCAGAAATATGGATGACTGTGCCGGGGAGGATTTCCTGCACAGGCTTTCCTTCCTCCTGATACCAGCCACGTCCGGCTACACCTACCAGCATTTGTCCGCCGCCCTTTGTGGCGTGGTGCGTATGCCAGTTGTTACGGCAACCAGGCTCAAAGGTAACATTGAAGAAAGGTATCTGACTATCAGATATTTGTGCCAGATAACTGTTGCCTTTGAAGTATTTGGCGTAAGTGGTGTTGGGTTCGCCAATAGGGAATATCATCTCGCGCTGGAATGCAGACTTAGCGTCTTCTCCTTTTACATCTTCGTTCCATACCTCCTTTGCCAGATTGAAGGCGGCCCAGGCCTTTGGCCAACCTGCGTAGAAGGCGATGTGAGTAATAATCTCTGCCGCTTCAGTGCGGGTAATTCCGTTATTCTTTGCCGACTGCAAGTGATATTTCAGCGAGCTGTCGGTGATTCCTTGGCTGATGAGCGAAGTGATTGTTACCAAACTGCGGTCGCGCAATGAAAGCAGGTCATTGCGGCTCCATACTTCTCCGAAGAGGATGTCGTCGTTGAGGTGGGCGAACTCCGGGGCAAACTCACCCAGCTGGGTGCGCCCTGCTGTCTGTACTATTTTCTGTTGTGCCATAACATTGAATGTTAAAACGGTGAATACTGTAATTAAAATAAACGATTTAGCCGAGTTTAGAGCCAAACTTGTTTGAGCTATGCCGAGGCGGCAGTGTTTGCAAACGAAGTTTGAAATGATTCTGTTCATGATTCTTTATGGAATGAAGTTCTTGATTCGGTTGGCTGGATTGAGAGGTGTCTGATCGGATAGCACCAGCGACTTGACCATGTGCAGCGTTCCCTGCTTGTATTTCTGGAAATGCTCCGAGGCGATATGCTTTTCGTAAGCCTCATGGCTCGCATAGGTTTCCAATATGGTTATCTTGCAGGGATTCTCCTTTTCGCTGACAGCGTACATGGTCAGTACCCCCGGCTCGGTACGCAAAGAGATTTCACCCACCTCGGTCGCGTATTTCATATATTCGTCGAGGTACTGCGGGTAAACCTCGATTTTCGACAGACGCACGATGCCGTCAGCGGTCATCGGCTCCTTGACGCACATGGAAGGTTCCTTATCGAGTTGCAGGCATTTCCCGATTATTTCACCGGTGGCGATGTAGGAATAGGTCGGAAACTCGAACAGTACTGGCTTCAGTTGCGAATAGTCGAGTCTCCCGTTGTCGTCGAGTACCTCGGGTGCAGCGTAAGTGTTGGCAATCGAGCAGATGAAGTTGTCGAAGCCGTCCGACTTGTATATATCCACCACATTACATTCCATCACAAGCTGCGATGCGTCGATTACTGGACTTCCGTTCTTGCCCCAGTGAAAGTCGAACACGCCCGACTTATCGACCGACGCGCCACTCACGCTTCCTACATAGTCTGCCTTGGAAAGCATCTTCTGGTCAACGAGATTGACGGATAGTTTTTTGGACTCGATTATGCCCTGATTGGTATAATGCTTGTCGCTCATGCTGACGAGAATGCGGTCATGCCCGATAATACCGACATGCGCCACAAGCAGCCAGTTTACCTTACCGTTTACTTCAGCTCCCACCACGGTTACGGGCATAGGGTAAAGAGCCAGTTTGCTACCGATATTTTTCTTTTCTGTTATCATCATTTCTTTATCTTTTAGTTGTGAAGCATTAGCGCTCTTACACGCAGAAGCGAGTATTAACGCGAGAATACAAACTGCATTTATAAAACGTATCTTCATTGTATCATATTTTTAAATTCTTCTTCAGGAACTCCTCGATGTTGTCCCAAGGAATCATTCCTTTCCCACCACCATCGTATAGGTCGCAATGAGAGGCTCCTGGGATAATGAGCAGTTGTTTGTTGACTGGAACCGGGTTGGGCTTTCTTTCGAAGTCGTAGCCTTCGGCTTTTCCATCCATCATATATCTGAAGGCACTCTCTCCGAAGTAGCGGGAATGTGCTTTCTCTCCATGCACGATGAGTACTGCCGAACGGATTTCGTTGATGTAATAGAGGAAACGGGTGTTGGCGTAAGCCTGGCAGCCGGTGGTGCGCCAACCGTCGTTCGAGTTGCCCGAACGCTTGTGGTAGCCACGTGGTGTTTGGTAATAGGCATGATAGTCTTTTACAAACTGCGGTGCATTCTCCGGTAATGGGTCAACCACGCCGCCAGCCATAGTAAATGTTCCGTTCTTGAGGTCGGCTGTGCGAGCTTCTGCCCATGCCTTTCGTGCCGCATATCGCTTTTCTTCGCTGTCATCTGCGTCAAAGTACCCGTTTCCGTTTACTCGACTCATATCATACATGGTTATTGTCGCAGTAGCCTTGATGCGAGGGTCCTGAGCTGCTGCATTCAGAGCGATTCCGCCCCAACCGCAAATGCCGATAATGGCGATTCGTCCTGCATCTACATCATCTCGCATACTGAGGTAATCTACAGCTGCCAGAAAGTCTTCCGTATTGATGTCGGGAGAAGCCGTACGACGAGGTTCGCCCGAAGATTCACCAGTAAACGAAGGGTCGAAAGCGATGGTGATGAATCCACGCTCTGCCATGGTCTGTGCATAGAGACCTGAACATTGCTCCTTGACGGCTCCGAAAGGACCGCTCACGGCAATGGCTGGCAACTTTCCTTCAGCGTTCTTTGGAATATAGAGGTCGGCTGCAAGAGTAAGACCATATTGGGTCTTGAATGTCACTTTCTCATGTTTTACCTTCTCGCTTTTAGGAAAGGTTTTGTCCCAATCCTGTACTAATTTTATCTCTTTGTCCATAGTTTCTGCTTTTACTTTTGTCTGATTTCCTGCACAAAAAATGAGGGCTGTTGCTATAAATGTGAATAATCTGTTCATTGTTCTATTTCTTTATAATTTTCTTTCCGTTTTCAATATAGACACCCTTGCTGGGAGTCTGTTTAAACTTTCTCCCGTCAAGCGAATATTTTCCGCTTGGAGCCTTCCGGTCTGCAAGTGTTTGCTTTATTCCGGTAGTAGAACCTGATGAAAGTTTAACTTTTACGCTGCCACCTCCGGCATTGAGAAACGTCTTGATTTCATCCTTGCTCATTCCCTCAATCTTCCCCAGACGGGTAAATGTCCATGAATTTGTGCCATAATAAAGACAGATGTTATTGCCTTGATACAGAATCACATCGCCAGCAGTTGTGGTGATACTCTCGTTGTTTTGTGGCAGACTGATGCCTATCTTTCCCACTTTCTCGAAGTTGCCATAGTCATCAGCCTCGTAGGTGATGTCTCCCTTTTCCAACTGTGCCAGAAGTGCTTTTGTTGATGAATTTTCAACGAGCTGGCACGAAACCGTTTTTCCATTGATCGTGATGTTCATTGTGCTTACTGATTTGTCAGATGGCGTAGCTTCTACCTCATTGCTTTGGCAAGCCATAGCCGTCAGCGCCATGAACATGATGTAAATGTGCAAACCCAATCTTTTCATATTAAACCTTTTTGTTTGATGATTAAAAAACTGGTGCAAAGATACGCACATTTCTCTAAAGAGCTTATACCTTGTTTTCGGAAGACATTACCGTTATTCCGTTTCTATCAAAACATGCTTCCTCGTATTTATGCAGTCTTGCGGTACTCGCTTGGAGTCTTTCCCGTCTGTGCCTTGAAAAAGCGGACGAAGTGCTGAGAATATTCAAAGCCGAGGCGCTGGCTGACTTGCATAATGGTTAAGGTTTCATCTACAAGTAGTTGGCGGGCTGCAGAAAGCAGTCGGTCGTTGATCAGACTCTTTGCGGTTCTGCCAGTCTCTGTCTTGACTAATTCACCGAAATATTTGGTAGAATAGCAGCATTTGTCGGCAAAGTAGGCTACGGTAGGCAGCCCTTCATGCTCCGCTTTCCGGGCAATGTATTCATCGAGCAGAGAGATGAACTTCTTTACCACCGAATGATTTATCTCCTCGCGTGTGATAAACTGTCGGTCGTAGAAGCGCAGGCAGTAGTTCAGCAGCAACTCGATGTTTGAAACGATGAGTTCACGCGAATGTCTATCTATAGGATGCTCGAGTTCCTGCCCAATCATTGAGAGCACGTCACGGAAGATGTTTACCTCGGCAGCGGATAGATGTAGAGCTTCGTTGCTTGTATAGTCGAAGAACTCATACCGGGAGATGTTCTTGCCAAGCTGGGTGCGGTTGAGCAACTCGGGATGGAAAGCCAATACCGTATATTTGGCAAGCGGTACTCCTGGATTAGGTTCTACTTTAACCGACTGTCCTGGAGCAAACGAGGTGACTGTCATTTCGTCAAAGTCGTATTCTGTTCTGCCGTATGACAATTTGCAGCCCTTGTTTTCCTTCAGGAAGAGGGCGTAAAGTCCGTAATGGTGCACAGCCTCCTGTATAGGAGAGGCGTTCTCTACACGTGCAATGCTTACCAGAGGATGAAGCGTTTTCACCCCAATGTAGTCGTTGAACTCCTGTATCGTATTAAAGAATAATTTCTTCATAATCCTATTCATTTTAAATTTCTGCAAAGATACGCACATTCTCCAAAAGAGCTTATACCTGGTTTCCGGAAGATGTTACCATTATCGGAGATTTATTCCATTCTTCCATATTTCATCTCCACGCCTTCCTTATCATATTGCTTGCGCTTGCCGGTTGGTGGCTCAGTAAGTGTGATGCGAACTACAGCCGTGCGTGATAGGGAACGGGCGATGCTTTCGTCGAAAGCATCCATGTGTTGAGGAAGAAACCGTTCACAGATTAGTCTAAGACCATGAATCTTCTCTGCATTCTCGGTCACGATTTCTGCCTTACCGAATGCAATGGCTGATTTGAATTGCAGGGTGAAACTTCCGTCCTTCGGACCAACCGTAGGCGCACAACGGGTTACGGCTGAAAGGCAAACCTCGGGATAAGTCTTGATTGCCTCCAACTTCTTGCCTTCCAAGGCACCATGAAAATACCAATTCACATCATCATCTGATGCGAGTGAAAGAGGTAAGCCATAAGGCTTGCCGTCTTCGTCAATAAAACTGACCGTTATATACGGAGCCTTGTGCATTACTTCCAAAGCCCACTCACTATCCATTGCTCTTGATTCCTTTCTCATTTTTATCCAATTAATTTAATGATCTGTTTATCCGAAGCATCTGGCAGGATTTCTTTCAGATGCTCGAAAATCCTCTGATAAGATTCCTGGGGAGTGCGGTTGCATTGGCAAGCCTCCCTGCCATAGAGATCTTCGGGAGTATTGAGCAGCGACCATCCCCAGCCATATTCGTGATTGTGCTTGTCACGAGGATAGATGAAATCCTCGGTCACGATATAAGTTGCCATTTCCAGTCGGGTGAGATAACCGTCAAACTTGCTTCTCATTCCCTTTCCTGTAAAACCGCAGGCTGCCCGAAGTTCTCTCGTGATGAGACTGCCCGATGATTGAAGCGTACTGAGAATGGCTCCTTCTATCGATTCTTCATCCGGACGGGGGTATTTGCTTCTTCTGTAGTTACAGAAGTCCGGCCACCATTCCTCGCTGATGAATCCAGCCTTCTTGTTAAAGAACTTTCCGTACATACACGGCATTTCTTGCACAATTTCGCCCTTCCATTTCCATAATGGCCAGTCCCAACCGCCTTCAGGAAGTCTTACGTAACCGCAGTCTTCTGCTACGATGTCTTCGGCAGAGAATCCTTCAATGCCGCTATCAAGGAGAGGGAGGAAGCCGATTTTCTGAATCAGCTCCATCATGCCTGTTGCTGAATATACTTCTGGAAAATTCATGTTCATCTATTTTTATCCGTTGAACTTAAATAATCTTGACGTTACATCTGTCTTCTTATGTATCGTGCCAGTCCGTAAACATATCTTCGGCAACCTGGGCGATAGTGGAGCAGGCGGTCGAACCATGCAAGATGTTTGTTGAATAGGCGAACTGTAACACCTACATAGACCATGGCGAAGAGCGTTCCGATGCCCACGATCTCCCATTTCCATGAACCGAGAAGCAGGAAACAGAACAAGACGGCCAAGACCACGAGCGTGATGTCCACCCGAATCTTGGCTTTAGGGAAAGGCCAGCCGGTAACCTTGTGAATGGCAATGGAAATGCCCTCGCCAGGCATAGTTACTGAGCCGCACTTCACCTCCATGGCAATTCCGAAACCGAGGATGGTGCAACCGGCAATCTGCACAAGGGCATTGACCAGGATATTTTCTGAAACCATCCACTGTGTAAGCACCATATTGAGGTCTATGAACATTCCGAAGATAAAGCCGATAGCTAGCTGGAAGAGTTGCACCCACTCGAAGTTTCTTCTCAGAATCAGAATCTGCAGCACCACGAAGATCGCATTCATCATGATGGTGTAGCCGCCGATAGTCCATCGGGGAATGTAGTCAAGCATTGTTCCTGCTGAAGCCATCACGTAAGGGATGGTGGAAATAACGCTTGAACCTAACTGACTTCGCACACATGCAGCAACTCCGAAAGTCATTACATAGAGCGAAACGAGCAGTAGAATATGCTGCCATACAAAAGATATAACTTCTTCTTTCTTAATCATTTATGTTGTTTAATTAATCAATTTATTCAGTTTATCCTCTCCCATAATCTTCGGCTGAGCCTTACCAGCGAGAATGAGAATCTTCTTGCCGTTACGATAGATATGAAGCTGTCGTGAGCGAACCGCGGCAGTCAACTCCTCATCATTCTGTATGGCTTGCCAGATAGGATAATATACTCCCTCAGGTTCAAACAACTTCTTTTGAAGATGTGAGCAGAGGTTTGTTGTATCAATAGTTATTGCCATATTTCCTTTAACTTCTTCTTATCACTTTAAAATCCCAACTCCACATCCTTGCCGAATGGTGCGAGCGAAAGCGCGGCCATCTTGAAATGCTGTTTTCCCCAAGGAATGCCGATGATGGTACATGCAAGAGCCAGACTTCCGGTGAAATAACCGATGGCAGCTTCGAGACCTCCGAAGAGCCACCAAAGTAAGTTTCCTATTATGCGCATAAGATTATTCTTTTATATTTTTGATTATATCAAGAATGGATCAAGCGTAGCCAGCAGTTCGGCTTTATCTACCATACCGCTTGTGCGCCACAATACTTCTCCGTTTCGGAAGAGCATCAGCGTAGGCACGGATTGGATGCGGTATTGGCTTGCTGTTACGCCGTACTTGTCCACATCCACCTTGATGATTCGGATACGGTCGCCCAACACACTCTTCACCTGTTCCAGAATGGGGTGCATCGCCTTGCAAGGTTGGCACCAGGTAGCAAAGAAATCGACCAGAACAAGCTGGCCACTGTTTATTACGTTATTAAATGTCTCCATAATTATTTATCTATTTCCGTGAAACGATTAAAAGTTTTGCCGTCCCTCGTAACTTTCCCGAAGAACATATCTTCCGGTCTTACCCAATAGGCTTGGTCTCCATAGAGAGCCTGATAAACCACCATGCGCTCCTGAGTCTCGGAGTCGAAGGCAGAATGTATGAACCTGTATTTGCCTCCTTTAAAGTGCTGGAAATATCTTTCTTCCTTTGCTGAAAACTCCATCAACATTTTCTGGGCGAGGGGAGCGTACCAGGTCTTTACCTCCTGCTCTGTAGGCGTATGACCGCCAGGGAAATGGAAGGCTTGATTGTAGTGCTCCAGGAAGAGAGGGGAGAAGTGAGCCAGGGTGTCCTGCTCACCAAAAAGTCCCCACACACGATCCTTATAATAGGGGTTGCAATGGTCGAACTGCACGGCTTCCAGTTCCGCAAACTCCCCAATCAGCGCCTCGTCAATCACAAGCCGCTGATAGCCGTCCCTTCTCGGTGCCTTGTATTCATGCTCGCCGATTCGTTCCTTCAGAAACTCCGTCATCATGAAATACGGATTGCCGAGCAGGGCAGGAATGCCCACCACCGGAGCCAGCATCTGGGCGAGGAAAGAGCCGCAGCTGTTGCCCAGAAGCAAGTCGGGCTGTTCCCGGTCGATGATGGAGCGAATCTCCTTCAGTGCCTCCTTGGGGTGCAATGGCAGGTCGGGAGTCAGCACCACCGCCGTCCCCTCAAACGCCTCTTTCAAGGCTCTCGCCATCGGACAGCTGCCCGTGGCGAAGAATCCGTGTAGGAATAATATCTTCTTCATGCTTATATTGTATTGTCTGTATCTTTATGTAGTAAATTGGATGGATGCTGGCTTAAACTCTTGTTTCATTCCTTTTTCCTTACTTCCCAATGACCACTATAGCCACTGCCAACATACACAATATGAGGCATTTTTGCAATACGACGCTTGATGGTTATAATGCTTTTCCCTGATAGTTGAGCCAGTTCACCTGTTGTTATTTTAGGATAAACAGCTACTTGATATTCTATCCATTTATCTAAGTCTTTTCCTTGAGTGCCACCTTGAGGGACATCTTGAGTATCACCTTGAGTATCACCTTGAGTATCACCTTGAGTATCACCTTCATTTTCCACAAAGTTTACCTCAATATCAGGATGAGATTCCTGCCAGGCTAAGATCATATTGGGAAATGTGACAGTAAACTGGGCACGGTCGGAGAAGAAGGTCGGAAGCATCTTTTCTTCAAAATAGGGAAGGGCTTTGATTGGATTGATGATTTTGCCCATGCCCGAACCTTTACGCTCCATATAACCCAACTGAGCAAAGATATCTGCGATAACCGGATTGCGTCTAACAGAAGGAATATCTTCTAAGTTCATCGTCTGGATAAGTCTTCCTTCCGGCATGGAGCCTGGAGAGTAAATCACCATACGGTCATCGTACATATCTACATGCACCTCGCTACCTTGAATCAGATAGTCGCGATGAGCCAGGGCATTCACTACAACTTCCATCACGCAACGTTCCATATATTGAGGAATCTCAATGCGCTGCATCGGTTCTTTATACCAAAGGGTACGATTGTTGCGACGGATGAAGGACATGGTGTCTTCAAGAAGAGTTACAAGTCCGCCTGTAATCTCTGCGCTGTCGAGAGCATCGATGCTTCCTCCTGCTTTTGTCTTGCCGTTCCATCTTGTGCAGAACACACGGCTTTGGCGCAATGGACATTCGTCTGCCATCAACAGACCGGCATAGGTAAGTATTCCCTTGTTGTCAACCAGGCCAAACGAGCGGTAGAGCTTTTTGTCGAAGCTCAGACCATTCCAGGCATAGTAGCGGCTGCGAATCTTTGAAAATGCATAATCTTCAAACATTTCATCGCTTGGGCGTGCATCGAATGAAGAGTTGCGACCTCTTAATACCAGACGCTTATGTTCGGTACTATCAGCCACAACCGATTCGTTGCCAATGCGCACAAAGGTTTCAAGAACGCTGTCGCCTATATAATAATAAGGTGTATCTTCGCCTCCATGCACATGAAGAATGAGCAATTCCTTGTCTTTTACACGCTCTATCTTCAAGTCGATTTGCGGCATAGGATCAATGCGCTCCTTGATTTTCTGGCTGATAAATTCGGCATCAGTCTTGGCGTCGGTCAACCCTATGATAGTATCGTCATCGGCAATACCAAACAATAGGCAACCGCCACTGCCATTGGCAAAGGCGCTGACGCTCTTCAGCCAACTTTTCACTTTACGGCGTTCCACTTCCTGCTTCTTATCGTATTCAGTAGTCTCACCTATATATTTTGCCATGTCCATATTTACTTAATTTTTGATTATTCATTATGCGCCTGTAATCTAGGAGGATAAGCTATGTTCAACTCCATATCAGCGCAATATATCTGCAAAAATACAAAAAATATTCAGAAAAGTGATTATATGGATGGATTTTGTTGGCAGGGCGAACCTGATTTAACCTTATTTTATGAGATAGAGGGATATTTTGATAATCTGAAATCCTTAATGACCTTAATGGCCTTGACCTTAATGACCGGATTCTTGGGGGATTGAAAATGATAATGACCCTTAATGACTTTGACCCTTTATGACCGGATTTTAGGTAAAAACAAAAAAAGACCGCTTCCCCATATTGAGGTGAGCGGTCGATTTTCATTTTTATGGCAGAGTCTGCTTATTATAATAAGGTGGACTCCATGTTCTTTATCCCATGCAGCTCGTTACTCCGAGCGTAGTAGCGATAGCGGTCAGAATGCTGATGGCTATCTGCAGAATTGTTTTCCAAGTGTTCGCTTTCATCTTTTTAGTGTTTAAAGTTTAGTGTTTTATGTTTACTTTTTTGTGGGGCGAATAGGCTGGACTAGGGGCTAGCACCCTAGCCAGTTTATCCTTGGGCTATTCAAGGCCGTCGCCAGTTTCGCCAGTACCGCCGCCTGATTCAGCGCCTTGGCCTTCGCTGCCGGTCTGACCGGTGTTTGAACCGCCTGGGGTAGAACCGCCTGGCGTATTATCCAGAGTAGTTGGCGCGTTGAGGTCAACGTTGGTCTTACCCTCCTTAATCGCCTTGATAACGGCTGCCTGAGCACTGCGGCTGGCTACGAGGTTGAACTCGGCGTCATCGCGAAGGTTCTTGAACTCCTGACCTGGCTCCCACTGAACCTTCACACCGGTGATGTTCTGTGCGGTGAACTTATCGGCATCCTCAGCACCCTTTGAGGTGAGAAGGAGAGAGAAATCACCGAGGTCGCCCAGACGAATCTTCTTGCCCTCAAGCAACATCTCACGCATGCAGTCTACGGCGATGTAGAGGATGGCGCTGATGTCGGCTCTCGAATAGACACTTCCATGAGAGGTGATGTGCTTGGCAAACTTCTCGATGGTCATGATGTCGGTGTACTGTGAGATGGCGAAAGCGTTCTGCTTCTCAGTCTTCACGAGTTCCAGGTCCTTTGGGTCAGGGGTCTTACCCTCCTTCTTCGCCTGGTTGATGCGTGACTTCGCCTGGTTGATTTCCAGAAGATTTGCGTTCACGCTACGCATTACGATGCTGTAATTAATCATAGTCGTTTGTAGTATGTTTAGTGTCCGTGTTTGCAACTCCCCAGAACGCCCCGTTCCTGCCGTTTTCGGGGGCTTCATTGATGACCGGCGCCTGCCATCTTTTTATAACCCGTGTTGGTCTTAAGAGAAGACCCGAGCAAGGCACAAAAGGCTGTTCTTTCGATTGCCGGTGCAAAGATACAACATTTTCGGACAGAATGCAAGCTTTCACCCTAACTTTCTATGTGAGAAAATCTATAAGTAGCTGTAATACAATAAGTTCTATTGATTTTCTATCTAAACTTTATTGCAGAAACAATGAAAAGGCAAGAAAAGACTCGGAAGTAGCTGAAGAAATGAAAAGGGGTCATTTGGTGTCAATGTCATTTAGGGTCATTTGAAAAAGTAAATGTCACTTTCGCTGCTATAGTATATATAAATATTTATTTATATATACTATAGTGACTTTTTAACTCTCGGAAAACATAATGACCCTAAATGACTTTGACCTAATGACCCACTAAGTGTAATGCTTTTATCGTTTGTTTGCTAGAGTATGTGATAGTTCTAAATTGCTTGTGTATGAGATGATTACGAAAGTTTGTATCAGTTGTATTTCATTTGTGTGTGTATAATGATAATCTACATTCTCTGGTGAGAAATACTGCACATTGCGCCGCTCTAGTGCTCATTTTTATATCCCCAATTCATTGTATTTGTCAAAAATACCTACCTTTAGTGCATGATTCCGAGTCCGAGGAGGGGCATTTTTCACCCTTAGGAGAGGGGCTAAAATACCTTCCTAACCCCCATATTTTGCATTTTTCCGTTAAATAACGTGATGAAATTCTTTGGTTGCCAACTTTTTATTATTTTTGGTAGCAATTGACAAAATATTGACGTAGTAATAGTCCGGAAAGCTAGAAACTACATAACAACAATAGTGAAATGGAAAGGGATAACCTATTATTATATAAGTATTTAGTACGTATATTTCGTGTGTGAAGTGAAGTCTGTATGTTGAGTTATAATGGAATATATATTTACTTTTCAAATCATAGCATTCGCTTTTTATGCATTCTTCCAATACCTGTTTTCAGCGATGAAAAACGGAAAAATTAGAGTTTTCTGATTACATAAACCCCTTTTTTAGCCCATGAATAGCCGATTTTGCACTTTAATTCATGCCCTCATCGAGCAGCTGAAGGAGGAATATCCATTAGCCACGATTCATGGTCATAATGAATTTGCCAACAAAGCCTGCCCCTGCTTTAATGTGAAGAAGGAGTGGGGCTAACAGATAGGGAACGCACTGCGTTCCCTATTTTCGTTATCTATTATTTCCAGATGCAACATGTGGATGTTGCTGATAGTATAGCTTTCTCTTGGATTTTTGGCTAAATGATATGCTAAATAATAATAAAATATCTCTCTGACAGATATGGTACATAGCCAAATGCAAGAGCATATTATTTTCAGATGGATGAGCCTCAAAAGTACAATAGAATACCTCGGTGAATGGGAAAAGCTATATAATCCGATTTTTAATTGTACCGAATTCGATACAATTAAAAATGCAGCAGGAAGCAACAACTTCGTGCTTTCTGTAAAGGCATGGATTCAAAGAACAGGTGCAATAGGCATCATGGCAAAAGCTGGCCGATATGGTGGAACTTATGCTCATCGAGACATTGCGTACCACTTTGGAATGTGGATTAGTCCTCGTTTCCAGCTTTTGTTGGTAAAAGAGTATCAACGTCTTAAAGCTGATGAGCAGAAACAATTGTCATGGTCTGCCAAGCGGGAACTATCAAAGATAAACTATCGCATTCACACGGATGCTATCAAAGTAAATCTCATTCCTGCGGAAGTGACTCGTGAGCAAGCTGCCATGAAATATGCTGATGAAGCGGATGTACTCAACATAGCCATGTTCGGCATGACTGCGAAACAATGGCGTGAGCAGAATCCCGACAAGAAAGGCAACATTCGTGACTATGCCAGTATTAATGAACTTATCTGTCTCTCAAATATGGAGAATCTCAACGCTGTATTTATCAATGATGGTATGGCGCAGTCTGAGCGACTTATCAAGCTCAATCAGATTGCCATTCAGCAGATGAAAATTCTTGAAGATACAGGCGGAAGAAACTTATTAAAATAAAGATGAATATGGCAATAAAGGATAAGGATGGAAATACGGTGGGATGCATTTTTATCAGATGCCTCCCCCTATGTAAATCCATATATTTCTTGTAGCGGCTTTAAACTTTGTCTTCTATCTTTGTGAATAGGCATTTCCCTTTTCTATAATCGTTGGGAGAAATTCTTTTTTTGTCATCAAATTTTAATTTATAGTCTTCAACATCCCATTCCCAAGCTTCTAGCATTACATAATGTTGGTCATATAGAATCCAAATGAGTTTATCCCAAAGATAATTCGTTGCTTTAGGAACCATTGTGACTTTACTTCCAGGCTTACCACTTGGTCTATTTGCTTTTACCTGGTATCTTTGATGATTAAAAACAAAATCTGCACCTTTACTTACTGCGGTTTTATCCTGCATGTAATCAGAATAATCACTTTCTGACATTCCAACTAACATCGCTGCATCAAATTCAGATATAACAGAAGTAATCTGTGGCGCAACACCATATTTTGATTGCCATTGCAAGGCAATCTCAACAAGTTTATCTCTTAACATAATAATCCATTTCTTGCCATTTGCTATATATTAAAAAACAGCAAAATTATTTCCCGATGCACCATACGCAATCAACTGAATATCAGTTATTTAACATAGTTTTGAGCCATATGGTAGCCGGGCTAAAATATAAGGGTTTTTATCTCCTTAATTATCTGATATTCAGTGCTTTTTTAGTCCTACTTTCCTACTTTTTTCAAGTATCTTTTTAAGCCCTTTTCTACGCCTTCACTTTCCCACGCAAATAATGAATGTCATTGATTCTCAATCGGTTAAAAGTTAACGCGCTATTTGTGAGCCGCTTTCCTTCTGAATGAAAAGAATGTTGATTATCAGCTACTTACGATTTTCGTATTTTCACTTGGTTTCACTTGATTTCATTCATTTTGTATGTCACTTATCTTTACAAACCCCCATTTTTAGGGGTTGAAGATTTAACATATTTAACCATTGTAAACACTCAAAATCTGCATTTTCGTGCTAAAACGTGGTTTTTTACCATTTTTGAGAGGTCGGCTTTTATCTGAATAAATCTGCCATCGTCAGCTGGCATTGGATGTCATCAGAATAGCCGCCCGGCGCAAGTCCATAGGAGGTAATCATCGTGATGAGTACCGTTTTCTCGGTGCCTGTTTCCCTGATGAAGTTCTCCCTTCGGTTACTGATGCGGTTGTCCTCTTCTTCTGTAATAACGTAAGGGGTGTTGGATTATTGCATCGTCTTGATAAGTGATAAAACCAATATATTCTGACATGTATCTTTCTTTTATAGCTATAGAGTATTGCCCAAAAGGGCAACTATCCTAAAAAATGGGATAGTTCAAACAGGAGGAAGCTATAGTATTAAACATACCTCGTTGTTTAATCATTTCGATTTTAATATCGATATGAATCTCACTTCATCTCTTTGGGTCTGCATTTCCATAATGCCATAGGGTGACTTGTTATTCGTTCAACGATTGAACTTTCATTAAATAGAATATCTGGTCTATATTCTCTCTGATTGAAGTGTTCAATAAACTTTCTTTCGTCTTCTGTGAAAGATAGAAAAGAACCAAGAAAACTATGTACTTGTTCTTTTACTGCGTTAAAGTCAAATTTTTCTTTTCTGCTTAATACAGGGAGTAGATGGGCACGAACTTGCGAGAAGGAAAGTTTTTCTATGTGCTTGATGTTTTTGATATCAAGTGTAACCTCCTCAGCTTTGCAACTGGAACCGACAGCCAAGTAGAAAACGAGAATTTTACGGAGAAGAGCTCTTTCTTCCATTGTTTCAAATAGATTCGCCTGTATCATACCATACACGTCATAAATGTCTCGTACAGCAGCTCTACTGATAAGTGCGTTGAGCTTGCTGGCAAAGAGTTCCATCGGTGCGAGGGCACAAACCCTTATATCTCCAAGAAAGTCGATACTGATTGTACGTTCTTCCATTGGCAGTACGTGGCAACGGTCGCTATAATTAATTTCTATTTTAATGTTGTCCGGATTTCCTCCTGCGTTTATATATCCAAATACCCACGAGTCCAGTGTATGTGGACTTTTAGAGCCAGGCTTTAGAACATATCCCTCGTTGGACATATAAGCAAGAATCTCGTCATTTATATTTTTTCTTGCTTTAATCATTTCTTCTCTACTGCAATTCTTGGCAAAATCTAAGTCGATGTCAACAGATAGTCGTGGCATCTGAAAAACGGTGAGATTGATAGCTGTTCCGCCTTTTAATACAAGTGAATCGTGTAGAAATTCATTCTGGTTGAAATATTGTAAAATTTCTGAAAGACGCATTACCTTTTCGAGATTGTCACGGACAAATCCCTTCTCTTTGGCTATTTTTTCTAAATATATCTTGTTATATGAGTTCATTTTCAATAGTTTTTTCAATTACACAATCTTCTGGTACATAAAGCTTCCATCGACATAAATAGGTGTCAGAATCGCCTGTGGAGGTTAGGCGTTTGGTGTGCAAGGCACCTTTCGAGCGGCACATTTCTATGAATTGGTCGCTTATGTGATGATGCTCTTTGCTATGCTCCAGGATGAATCCTACCTTTTGATAGAGGAATGCTTTATTGTACAATGCCAGATACTTTTCGAGTTTGGGCTCATCAAGCAGTGATATTCCTTCCATGCAATGAAGCAATTCCTCAATGCCTCCAGCACGTTCTATACGGTCGCAGCAGTCTATGATTGTTCGTTCCAAATCAGTTACACGTACATAAGGATTTCCCTTGGGAGTTATAACGCCATTTTCCGCAGTTGGTTCAAAAGGGGCTGCACAGTACACAAAGTCTATTCCTTCAAAAGCAAAATCTTTGAAACGGCTTTTGCTGCCAACATAGGCATTGTAGAAAGGTTGGTGAGCAACTCCATGTAATTCAAGGGCTGTGTGCCAACCAACATATGAAGACTCTGAAATCTTGGAACTCAACTCGAACTTGTCACACATGGGAGCATCTGTCGATGGATCAATAGTGACGTACATGTTTCGCCTAATCGGTTTCAGAACCTTCTGAGATTGCCATCGGGATATGGCCGTGGATGTTCCTGCATGAGACAATTTCATCTCACGCATCACATCTTCAAAGTTGAAGATCCTAATCTTGTATAAAGGCGTAAAAGTTGCCATTTTTGCATCGAAGTATTTATATATGAATAACTTTGTGCAAAAATAGCAACTTTTTTTCAAATATCCAAATGTTTAGGCAAGAAAAACAAATAATTATACTATTTTTAGAATTGATATGCGAATGATGCAACCTTGCCCCATTGCGTATAACTATTCTTGCATTTCAGCAAGGAAAAATAGATTCTCCCAAAATCCTTGACTATATGTTAATAAACAAGTTTATTTCGGCATATATACATATATGGTTTTCTTAAACTTGTAAACTTCCTGGTTTGAGTGGTTAGAAATCGGTAGAGGTTTACTATTTGAGTTTGAAAGTACATGTATATATACATGGGTAAACTTAAACCTTAAACTTGTATGCTGTATGCGCCGTAAGCTTTGCCTTGGCAGCTGCTCTTTAGCTGGTTCAGGGCTTTGCCTTCTTCTCCTTGCTGAAATTCCGTAGCCCATCTCTTCAGTTTCGCTTGTTGCCTGGAGATTTGGTTGAACTTGCCGCTTGTCTCAGGCATCATGCTTCTCTGCTCAGCTTCCCTCTACATGCCGATGCTTACCCTTGGCAGTCATAGGCTTGATTGTTCTGTCCTTGGCTTAACCTTATTCATGTTCATGATGAAGTTTGAGTTTTTCTGCCAATCTCTTGAACTTATAAGCCGTATTGCTCAACCAGTTTGCTTGAACAAACATCGAGGAGGATGCAGCTTTCCTTTACCCAACCAACTGCAGATATTTTCTACTCATCCTTTTTATTCATATTTTTGGACGAAGCATCCACACTTACTTTTTCCGCTGCAAAGTTAGTGCAAGCCACATTTCTGCAAGTACCAGGTGCCTTATTCTCTGAATTTTTTCAAAAACTTTTCCGTCTGCTGCTCATCCAAAAAACTTTTCCTGCCCAAGGGTGAAATAATTCGATAATTCCTTGCTTCCTATGTTTCCCTTGCCAACTCTGATAGCACCGTAAAAAATAAATGTTTCACTTCTAAAAATATTGAATTATGAAAAAGATGGAAAATTCTTTCGCAGTAACTGGTTTCGTAGGTAAGGATGCAAGCATCCATCAGTTTACAACCGCAAGCGTAGCTCGCTTCTCACTGGCCATCAGCCGCAATGAGAAGAATGGCGATGAAAACTCTCGCACTTCTGCCTTCATGAATGTAGAGGCTTGGCGCAAGAACGAGAACACCTCTTCATTCGACCGCCTGGTCAAGGGAGCACTCCTCACTGTAGAGGGCTACTTCAAGCCAGAGGAATGGCAGGATGCCGAGGGAGTCAAGCACAACCGAGTGATTCTCGTTGCCACCAAGTTCTACGAAGCTGTAGAAAAGGAGAACGCTCCTGATTCTCAGCAGGGCAAGACCCAGAAGGATAAGTAAATCCTTCTCTCCTCATAAAAGAGCGGCCTTCGGGTCGTTTTTTTTGCTTATACTTCTTCTCATTTTAATCATTCTGCTTCATTTTAATACCCTATTAAAACGATGCAAAATTATAAAAAATGAACTGATAAAACCAAAGGTTTTTCGCTTTATAGTACCTTTCGCTCAGAAGAAAGGTTAAACAATATGCAAAAACCAGATTTTCTTTGAGATAAACATGGTTATTTCCAAATAAAAGAGTATTTTTGCACTTTACATAAATATACGTAAAATATAAGGATAGAGCCGTGATGCGGCTTAGCAATATAGTAATAATGAAATATATTTGGTTGATTATCTTTCTGATATTGCCGATAGGCGGTGTTCTTTATACCGCTTGGCGAGTGTGGCATTTACTGCCTTTTACCATTGCCATGAAATGGGTGGCAGTGGGAGTTTTGGTTGTATGGTTCAGTACCATGTTCATCGCCTTTTCGGGAGCGATAGAGAAAATACCACTTTTTGCTGCAACTGCAGTTTATGAAATGGGCTTTTCCTTTATCTTCATCCTGTTGTATCTGGTGATGCTGTTCCTCGTGCTCGATATTGGCCGCCTTGCTCATATTGCACCAAAAGCATGGCTTTTCGACAATGGTTATACTTCCATCGGCATTTTTGCCGTCATGCTGTTGCTTTTCGGCTATGGCAACATACACTATAATAATAAGGTGAGAGAACAGATCGATATCAAGACTGATAAGGCTATCAGCTCAGATAAGAAGCGTACTAAGATAGTGCTCCTTAGCGATCTTCATCTCGGTTATCACAACTGCCGTTCTGACTTCAGGAAATGGGTGGACATGATCAATGCAGAGCAGCCAGACCTCATATTGATAGCCGGAGACATTATAGATATCAGCGTCCGTCCTTTGATAGAAGAAAACGTAGCTGAGGAATTTCATCGTCTGAAAGCTCCAGTCTATGCTTGTCTTGGCAACCATGAGTATTACAGCAACCAACCTAAGGCAAGGCGTTTTTATCGTGAAGCAGGCATTACGTTGCTGCAGGATAGGGTGGCAAAGATAGGCAATCTGTGCATCATCGGCAGGGACGACCGCACGAATATCCAGCGCAAATCCCTGGCGATGATTATGGAAGAGGCCAGAAAGAAGGGCTTCATTTCTGACTTGCATCATGGAAAATATTCGAATGAGTTTTTCCTTCTTCTCGACCACCAGCCTTATCATTTAGAAGAGGCAGAACAAAACGGCATTGACTTCCAGTTTAGTGGACACACCCACCACGGACAGGTTTGGCCAGTCTCCTGGATTACCGATGCTTTATATGAGAAAGCCTATGGCTCACTTCAAAAGGGCAATACCCGATACTACATCAGTTCTGGCATGGGAATTTGGGGAGGCAAATTCCGCATAGGCACTCAGTCGGAGTATGTAGTGCTGACGATTGAACATAAGTAAAAATGAGATTAATGGATTTATTAAGAGCGGCCTTCGGGTCGCTTTTTTTTTTGCTTTATACTTTTCCTTGCTGAAAGGATTGTCCTGTTTTAGGAGGATTTCATTCATCGACTTCTGGGAATCGGTTATAATTCTGTTGCGAAGGTAACGGTTCTGCCTTATCTTTACAAGGTCAGGGCGCTGCTTTGCTGAAAAATCTCCACACCAGTCGGGTAGTATTTTGCAGACAAAACCTTGTATGGATAGCCATAACACCTTCTGAATGCAACATAATTTTTAACCATCCCCGAAGTAGTTGATCTACGAAAGGGAGATAAAATCAGATGGCATTATGACAACAATGAAATCAATTCTCAGCCGACTTACCCAGGCAGTGAGCGGCACAGACAAGGAGCTCTTCAATGAGCAGGAGTTGAACCTGTTTGCTTCATTCTATCTTGACAAGTGGGATGAGAACACAAGCGAGGACGTGGTGGCAGAGTCTTTCGTAGATTATTGGTGGAACACCGACAGGGCTTGTAGACGATGCTCGGAATGTGGCAAGCTGATGCGTGAGGGGTATTGCGCTGACATGGGAGTAGCCTACTATTGCAGCAAGGATTGTCTGCATAGCGGCTTCACGGATGAGGAATGGACAGAGGAATGTGAATCCAACGACCAGAGTTATTATACAGAATGGTAATCCTGACGTTTCCCCTGACACTTTGGGTTGTTAGGGGAAGCGTGGAGGAACTCTCGCCAGATACCCGTACCTTTGTACACGTTAATACATGTCGCCACGTACACGTGAAGCCATGTACACATGAATACGTTAATACATATATACAAAAGATTTTATATTATGTCATTGAAAATCATCACATTCGCCAATCATAAAGGTGGTGTTTCGAAGACCACCTCTACAGCCTCCATCGGGGCTTGCATGGCACGTATGGGCAAGAAAGTCCTGCTCATAGACCTTGACGGTCAGGCAAATCTTACCCTGTATTTCATCCCGAATGAAGATGAGGTGCAGGCAAGCATCTTTGACTCTCTGGTTGATGGTGCACCCCTGCCAGTGAAGCACATCAGGGAGAACCTCGACCTCGTTCCTTCCTCCCTCGAAATGGCAAGCGCAGAGATAGCTCTCACCAATCTTCTGGCAAGAGAACAGCTGCTGAGCCGACTTCTCGAACCTGTGAAGCAGAACTATGACTACATTCTCATAGACTGTCCTCCGTCTTTGGGAATCGTCACCACAAACGCCTTCCTTGCAGCTGATGAAATCATCGTTCCGATGACTCCAGAGCTTCTTCCTCTGAAAGGAATGAGAATGCTCGATTCCTTTGTCTCGACCTTGCAGCGAGTGAAGCCGAACCTCAGACTTGGAGGCGTTTTTATAGCCAGATTCAACCATCGCAAGTTGAACAAGGTGGTTGAGCAAGCCGTGAAGTCCCGTTATGAGACTATCACCATGCAGACTCGCATCCGTGAGAACATCGCCTTGGCAGAATCGGCAGGCAGCGGTCAGAGTATCTTCGAATACGACCCTCAGTCGAACGGAGCGAAGGACTATCAGGCATTGACAGAAGAAATTATTTCACGTAATCAGTAAAGACTATGGCAAAGAAGAATATGGACATTCTGCTTGGCAACATTCTCGGAAAGGCTGCCATTCATCCGCAGGACAGATTTGACAAGTCTCCTGGGAATCCTCAGGAGCAACAGCCCCCATCTCCCAACTCTCAGACAGAGAGCGATTCGCCCAATGATGAACCCTGGCGACATTTCTCCTTTATCTGCTCAAAGGAACTCGTTGACAAGGTTCAGACCATCGCCCGAAAGGAAGGTTTCACCATCCGCTCGTTTATGGAATATGTCATGAAACAAGGCGTTGAAGCTTATGAGTCGAAGTATGGTAAGGTCAAGAAAATCAGGACGAAAACCATTCGGGAAGTCATGTAGAAAGTGTGGACGTGTAGCCATGTACACATGAATACATTGATACACGTACACGTTGATACATATATACATATAGACGTTGATACATGTCCACATGTGGATATGAATACAATGAAATTAAATAACATCAAAAACGAAAAGTCATGAAAATGAAAAAGTATCTTTCAATCGCCATCCTTCTGATGATGATGGCTTCACCTGTAGTATTCACCTCTTGCGGCAATGATGACCCGATGGAGGAGGTCGAGAGTCCGGAAACAAAACTGGACGTTTGGATAGAGCCTTACCATATCATGGGTGCAAATGTGAATGAGATCAAGAGCTATATGGCTCAATCCATGAAGCGTTACCGCCAGGTAGCTGAGACTTCCGGCGACAACATCCAGTTGACCTTTATGACTGGGCAGGGTAGTGAAGGCGTTCTTTACAGTTTCTCCCGTCTTGACGGTTCGCTTTATTCTGTCATTGATACGGAGCGAAGTGTGAACCGTGGGCTTGTCATTGACTATCTGAAGAAACACTACACGCTTGTTTCAGCCGATGAAGCCTGCCTGCAGTACTGCTTCACCAACCCGGACAAATCCATGGTTATTACAACCATGAAAATTTCAGATTCCTATTTCAATGTGAACTATTCACTGGTTTATTGATAGTAACTACTCAGCACCCCTATAGAAAACTTCTCGTTAATAAAGCATAAACTTGATTTTGCTTATTTTCATCATCATTACAA